>Ga0272440_1003759_pt1 | contig 11189 bp, 4 predicted proteins | sample SSMMMBAug17_FD_192440 | JGI IMG/M metagenome (GOLD analysis project Ga0272440, IMG submission 192440) | Marine sediment archaeal communities from Little Sippewissett salt marsh, Falmouth, MA, United States - SSM-MMB-Aug17 | ecosystem: Environmental > Aquatic > Marine > Wetlands > Sediment ... | reverse complement strand
ATAGTAAGCAGCAACCCATTTAAAAGAGGTGCTTCAATTTATATTGATGATGAAATAAAAGGAAAAGTGCCGGGTACTTTTCAATTACCTGTAGGCCGATATACTGTGAAAGTAGAGAAATTTGGGGTCACATCATTATTATTACACTTAATTAATGAGACCGAAGAAATTTTTGATTTGATAAACAAATTAAATATAATAATCAAGATGTGACCTCCTTTTCTCTTATTTTATTTAAAAATTTCCAGTATTTCCTGAATAATTTGCTCCATTTTTTTTTCTTGTTCTTTTTCATTTAAATTTTCAAAAGAAATTCCATCTTTTGGATAAACTTGTATATTTTTAAACCAATCAATATATTGCCATAAACAATCTTTTACTAAAACAGGAAAAATTATCATACCTTCCTTTTTCCTGTCTTTTATTGCTGGAAATTCTCTTTTTTGAATAAAAGATGAACTTAAAAAGTTATTTGATAACAAACAAATGGTTAAATGCGAAGTTTCAATAGCTGATTCTATTTTAGCAGACCATTCATCACCAGTTCTAATATTCTCATCATACCAATAATCAATATTATTAATTTTTAATATATCTAAGTAAACAATAAGTTTATCTAAAAAGTATTTATCTTTATGACTATAACTTATAAAAATTTTCTTTTGCTGACCTGGCATAATTATTCTTTCATTCTCTATATTTGAAAACCTTTTTTTGTATATCGGGTTTGCTATTACAGCATAATTATTTTGTTCTTTTACTAAACCATACTGACACAACCAGGATTGTGCTTCATCGTCTGGATCAAAGTATACTTGTTTCAAGCAAATTTTTTTATAGGATTCTTTATAATTTTTAATTTTATCATTTAGATTCGTAAAATGATCATTTTTTTCTTTTAATAATATATTTACAGCTTGTTCGACATTCTCAGCTGTTATCGGTTCAATTGTTTCGTGCTTAATCAATGTTGTCAATATATTGCCTAACCGATTAACTAACCAGGGTTGACCATTTGTCTCTTTAAAAACTTTTTGTACAGCATCATTTGTAAATGGTTGATTTGTTTCATTAGTGTATTGCTTATATAAATCCATTATATTATTGAAACTAAATGGTGGAAGCTTTACATGGTCTGCAATATTGAATGGAGAAACACCATTAAAAGTTAATTTTGTTATATTGCGGATTCCTATCAAGCCGACAGAGTATAAAGCTTTTTCTTTTTTATCTTTGTATTTTTGATATAATTTTCTAATTGTTGTTAAAAAATTACTTATTTCATTTAGTGGTATTCCATCAAATTCATCAATAAATATAATTATTTTCTTTTGGGTAATAATTTTATTTAATTCTTTAAAAAGGGTATAAAAGGAAAAACTGTCAATTAGAGAAATTTTATTTAAAAATTGTTTAACTTCTATAAGCTGTTTACATTTTATTGTATCTAATCGGTCAAGTAGTTGTTCAGACAGTTCTTCCTGAATGTGATGGTAGAATTTTTCTAAACTATAGTCTCTGCAATTTTCAAAGCTCAAAAGGATAAAAATATAATTTATGTTTGTTTCAAGAGATTTTGAAAAGATTTTAAAAAAAGTAGTTTTTCCACTTTGTCTTGGTGCAAATATTGAAAAATAACGCCCATCATCAACCATAGTTTTCATATCCTGTTTATGTCGATTCATTACATTATCAAGAGGAACATAATACGAATACTCTGGATTGACATAACCGGTATCTTCAAATATTCTTAGGGGTTTTATATATTTCATTTCTATTTCCTTTTTAACACTTTAATGTTAATTCCAGCCTGTTGGAGACGTATATAATTAATATCATATTAAAATTTAAGTATTCAGAGTTATTTTTTTACAATTATTTTTTGCAACTAAATGAGATTGCATCCTTATGTTTTTAAAATCAAATGATATTATCAATAATGTGTTAAAATATTATACATATAAAAATTGGATATGGCATCAGAGCTTCGTCAAAAAGTGAAGGATCTTGAAAAGAACAATCGCTCTTTAATGCCTGTATTTACTCATCATATCTTTTAAGCGATTAGCCAGATCACTCAAATTTTGGGCAGCTTCTTCAACCTGTCTGGTACCAGCATCAGCCTGGGCCGCAGCCTGGTTAATACTCTCCATTGCAACAACAATTTGATCCATACCAGTCAGTTGTTCATTTGTACTTACAGCAATCTGATCTGCTGCCTGAGCAGCATGTTGAATTCGTTCTCGAATTCCCTGAATTGCCTGACCTGTTTTTTGTGTAAGTTGAACACCAGATTCTGCTCTTTTGGTTCCCTCTTCAGTCACCATGACAGCAGTATTTGATGACTTTTGAATTTCTCCTAAAATATCTTTAACCTGGGATGTAGCTTGTCTGGATTGCTCCGCGAGATTACGTACTTCTCCAGCAACAACAGAAAATCCTTTTCCTGCTTCACCTGCCCTGGCAGCCTCAATTGCAGCATTTAATGCCAATAGGTTTGATTGATCAGCTATGTCATTAACAGTAGAAATAATCTCGCCAATTTGTTGTGTTTGTTCTGAAAGGCTTAGAATTGTTTCAGCAATAGCTGCAACCTGATCTTTTATACTATTCATTCCTGTCATATTTAATTCAATAGCATGTAAGCCTTCATCTGCAACAGAAGTAGCCTCTTTGACCATGTCAGAAACCAGACGACCTCTATCAGCGGTTTGCTCAGCGGTTTGTCGGACTTCCTGAACAGTTGATGTAGTTTCACTTACAGATGCAGTTTGTTCACTTGAAGTTGCTGCCTGTTCAGTTGTAGCTGATAAAATTTGGGTCGTTGCAGAACTTAAATTGTTAACAGTTTCATTTATACTGCCTAGCATCTCTCTTAGGCTATCTCCTAATTGATTTAAACTAACTTTAAAAGATTCAAAATCCCCATTAAATTCCTGTGCTATTGGTTTAGGAATAACACCATCTGCAATACTTTTCACATAATTAACAGCAACATTTAATGGTCCAATTATGGCATCAAGGGTATCGTTAACTCCCTGTATAATTTTTTGAAAATCACCATGATGTCTTTTAACATCAGCACGAGTATTAAGAACCCCATTTACCCCTGCCTGACTAAGCATATTGGCATCATCAATCAATGCGTTAATTGCATCAATGCATCCATTTAAATTATTCTTAAGCTTATTAAAATCTCCATGATATTCATCTGTAATTTTTTCTGGTATATCTCCACGGCTAATTCTGTCAACAACAGTTGCAGCAACCATTAGTGGACTTACAAAAGCCTCAACAATATTATTGGCATTTTTTACCAACTCTGCGTAAGATCCTGAAAATTTATTTGAATCGCCTCGGACTTGAAAATTGCCTTCATCCACAGCCTGAATAATTTTTAAAATTTCATTATTAATATCTCGTTCACCGCTAATATCTGCGACATATTCCAAAGCTCCTGTAATTTTACCATCAATATCTTTTACTGGTGACGATGTATAACGAACAGGTATATTTATTCCATTAGGATCAACAATAGTATCAGCAGTACATTCAGTATTCTTTTCCATTGCAATCCTGCTCTGGCAATTTTGAGTTTGACAATGAGGTGATTTGAATAAATGGTAACATTTTTTTCCAAGAATGTCCTCTGTAGAAGAACTAAAAAAATTTCGTCCAGCTTTATTCATATATTGAATATTATAATTTGAATCAATTTCCATAATTGGCATAGGAAGATTTTCTAAATTACCAATTAATTTTTGTTGTTTCTCAACCATTTCATTTAATCCATCAGACATTATCCCAATTTCATCTTTTCGATTCATAGAAAGAATAGAATTATTTCCATTCTTTACTTCATCAATAAATTTAACTATTTGTTGAATTGGTTTAGTTATACTTCCTGCAAAAAATAGGGCAACAATAATTACAAAAAATGTTATACATCCTACAAATATCCAAATAAATAACTGAAGTTCATAAACCGAGGCAAGAGCTTCTGATTCATCAATTTCAGCAATCAATGCCCAATTAGTATCAAATATTTTAATAGGGGTATAAGCAGATAAAACATCTTTATTAATATAATCTTTAATTATTTTCGTATTAGATTTTCCATCCATTACATCAATTACAGCTTCAGTTTCAACACTTCCTCGTTTTGGATTAGAAAAAGAAGCTGCCACACTATGATACCTTGGATCAAGGAATGAATCAGAGCGCATGAGATTATCAGAACCAACAAGATAAGTTTCTCCAGTTTTTCCCATACCTGCACGTTGATGCATAATAGAATTTATTGAATCAATAGATAATTGGAGAGCTATAATCATATCTATTTGACCATTAGATATCAAAGGCATTGCTATAAAAGCGGAAGGTTCATTATTACTTGGTGCATACGGGGAAAAATCCATAAATTCAAATTGTTGGCTTTTTATTATAGACTTAACTAGTTTTCCTAAACCACTTTTTGCATAAGTTCCACTCAGGATATTAGTCCCATAATCAGCTTCTTTAGCTACAGTATGAAAAATAAGACCCTTTGGATGAATCAAAAACAAGTCATGGTATTCATATTGTTTTATATAATTCTCAAAAAAATCTATTATTTCTTTATTTAAAATATTGTTAAGATCTGATTTATTATCTTTATCATTTAAAGATGGAAGAAAAGTTTTGCAAATATTAACCAAAACTTTTATATCTGCCTTACGTTCATTAAAATATTTAAGAAGTTCTTGCTTTTTGATTTCTCTAACAGCTTCAAGCTCTTCAAAAGCTCTTTCTTTAAGTGCTATTTTTGCATGATAACTTGCCCATCCTCCCATTATAATTAGAGGTAGTATACCAATACAAAGAAATAAAGAAATTAGTTTTGGTCCAATTTTTACATTTTTTAATGAAAACATTTGCTTTTTACTCCTTGGTTAAAGATAATCACTAAAGATTTTTAAATAATTTTTAAATAATTTTTTATAATTTTTTTTATAATATCTTTGATGTTGAATCTTATCAAGTATATTTTTTTTAAATTGCTTGTTGAATTATAATTTTGGGATTATTTCCCTCTGAGCCTTCAGTCTCTGCAATTTTACATGGTCCAAAATTTTGTTTAATTACCATTTTATCATTAGGACTTCGAATTTCAGTTTTATTATATATTGCTTTTAATATTTTTATGACAGCAGTTGAATTTTTGTTTTCTGTTTGAGAAAGAATTTTGATATCATCATATAGAGTGTATATTTCATCCTGAAGTTTTTCAATTTTTTCTTTCATAGTATCAACTTGTTCTTCCATCTTCAGGTGACTATTAAAATATTTCTCCATGTGTTCTTTAATTTTTCTTAGATTACGAAATTCTTTTACATAATCTGATGCTTTCAGATTGGAATCCATGTTTTCCATATATTCTTTTATTTTAAGCATACGTTGTTTTGGAGGATAATTATCAATATTATCAAGCTTACGACGCATAGCACCTGATAAGTTTGTTGTATATTTTTTTATCCAACTTATATCTTGAGCATCTATTTCAAATTGTTTTAGTTTATTTTTATAATTGTTATATAAGGTTTTAGTCTGATTAAGATCAATCTTTTTGTTTTTCAGAGAATTATTAAAATCTGTAAGTCTTTCATGAGTTGATTCATTAAGTCCAAATCCTATTTTACAAGGTAAAGATAACTCAGACCCAACTTTGAAGGCAGTAATTCCATTAAAAGCTACCAGATTAGATGTGGTAACCTTTCCATTTTGAATAATAATTTCACCACCAGATTGGATTTTTGTTTTTAGAATCTCTTTTTGGACAATTACATTATCAAGAGATTCAATAACAGCATTTTTTATAGTTTCAGCAATAATTTTTCCCCGTGTTTGTATTTCAGCACCAATTATATCTTTTGAAACAATAATATCAGATGTTGAATCAGGTGGACCAGATAATTCAAGGGCTTTAATTCGAGATATTTCAGCACGTATTTCTGCTTGTTCTTCCTTTTTACAATTCTCTTGTGTAATTTTCAATTGACACAATTTTTTTTGTATTCTTTCATTTATTCCAATTAAAATTGAACATGAAGCAGAAGTTTCTGAACCAATTTGGGTAGTTTTTATACCCTGAGCAGCTATTTGAGACGCAACTATTTTACCTTTTTCACAAAGGCAATGGCCATTTACATTAACAATACAATCAACAATTTCTTTTAATATAATAAGATGTTTTTTACATATTACTGATGTTGCTTTTATAAATTTAGCTGAAACTGATCCTTTTGCTTCAATTTTTGCACCAATAATACCTCCTTTTACTATAACATCACCATTTGTTTCAATTTCTGCATTCATAATAGCATTAGCTTCCAATTTTTCGGCCTTTACTTGAAACCCTGGAGAAATCTCACCTTTAACAATAACAATGCCATCAAATATTATATGACCTGTTTTCATTCCAACATTACCATTAATAGTCAAAACAGGGTGAACATTAAGTCTGCCATTTTTATCCAGTTCTGGCATACCATTTAAAGCTGATAACACTGATAAACCATCTGAAGAACGATAAACTCCTTTACCCATGTTAATTTTAATATCACGTGGCTTTTTAACATCAATATTTTTACCTGTTACTTCCTTACCAGGCTTGCCTTCTTTGGGTGGAATTTTTTCTGCCAGTATTGTTCCTTTCTTAACAGATATTGTTTTGCCTCTGTTTTTAAAATCAATGGAACCATCTTCTTTTTCTGTGCCTGATTTTTTAGGCCCAGTATCAAAATGATATATAATCTTTGCATTTTGAGGAGGAACAGGAGGTGTTCCTTGAGCAATTTTAAATGGCCTTCTTCTTTTATTCTTATTATTAATCCATTCTTTAAGTTCTTTATTTCCTATTAGCCCATGTACAATTTTACTTTCTTGAAAATAATGTTTTAGATCCAAAAGTCTTGTTTTTATTGGGAGCATAGCATTTACTTTAAGATAAGCTTCCAGTCCATCTTCTGAAATTACAATATCTAAATTCTCTTCTAAATTTAAATCTTCTAAAGGCTCTCCTTCATCTTCATCTTCATCATTTTCATCTTCATCTTCATTATTTTCATCTTCATTATTTTCATTTTCTTTATTTTCATCATTATCTTCTTTTATTTCATCATCTTCTTTTATTTCATCATCTTCTTTTATTTCATTTAATTCATTTAATTCTTTTGTTTCATTGTTATCTTCATCTTTTTCTTGATATCCATCCTTTGTCTGCTCTATTGAAACTATTGATTTGTTGTTATCAGCTAATTTTTTTTCTGAAATTTCATCTATATGCTCTTTTGTGTCTTCTGAGTCTTTTATATCTTTAGAAGTAATAATATCTTTTTCTTCCTTTTTTTTAGCTATTGAATTTTTTTTTGTTTTAACAGAAATATCATTTGTTTCTTTTTCATCTTTAGTTTGTTGGGATTCACCTTTTATTGATTCATTTTTAACTGTTTCTTCATCTTGTAATACATCTTTCTTTATTGTTTTATTCTCTATTGTCTCTATTTCTTTTTGATTAATTGCTTTTGAATCTTTATGATAATTATTAGAGTCAACATCTATGGCATTAAGTATGGAACTGCTTACATCTTTTACTTTTTTAAGGATAGACTTTTTTGATTTTTCATTTGATACAAATACTGTTTCATCAATATCTTCTGACAAGGTTTCGTTTGTTTTATTATTTACAGAAAGGTCTTCAGATTCATTTTCATTTTTAATAGTTGTACTTTTTTTATCTTCAGTTAACTCAGTATCTTGCTCTTGTTTTTTATCAGTTTCATCTGTTGGATCAGAAATAACAGGGTCAGTTTTAGATGAATCTTCCAATAAGTTTTCATCAAATTCTGATAAATATTCTTTGATTTTTACATCAGGATCAAAATATGAGCGAAACTTATCATGAATATCAACCAAAATATCATGTTGTTTCTGAGAAATAATTTTTTTTTCTAATAATATATCTCCTATAGATAATACTTTTTGTGTTTTTTTAAATTCAAGAGATTGATGTGATAGTGCAGAATCAAGTTGTTTTTGATTTATGAAACCTTTTTCAATTGCAATATCACCAAAGCTTTTATACTTTACCAGTTCGTCGTCTAATCTATTTTGTCTCATTAATAAAGCATCACGATATAGTTCACCTAAATCACATGAATCTACAAGAATATCAGCAATACGCATAATATAATTGGAATTTTTGTAATAATAAGCCTGTTTTCGAAAGGCCTCATTTATTTTATCAACAGTTAATAATTTGTTTTTTACAGCCAGTCGACCAAATTGTTTATCTAATTCTATAATTTCTAATAATTTATTGTATTCTAGCTTTTTATCAACTGATTGGTTTAAATTTTTATTGTCTGATTCTTTCATGATTTGCCTTTAAAACAAATAAAGTTACTTGATTTCTGAAAAAAATGTACGATTTCGGCAATGTCACGGCTGTGTAAGGGGCGAACATAAGGTTCGCCACTACACGATCATATTACAAGCAATTAAAAATAACTTGTACCATCCCAACAATGGGTGCATAATTTTTCTTTAGGCAATCCAATGGCATTAACAAGGTCAGATAGTTTTTGGTAAGAAAGTGTTGTTAATTTTAATTTTTTCCTGATTTTATCAATCATAGCTTTGTTTTTATCTGAATCATGAATAGCATATTTTTCCAAATTCTTATTTTCTTGACCTTCAATATCTTTAATAGCCTGCCTTCCAGCCAGGGCAAGAGTTGATCTTGACGATGAAAAATTTAAAAATTCGCAAGGATAAATCAAAGTTGGACAGGCTAATCGCATATGAACTTCTTCAGCACCATATTCAAATAATAGTTCAACGTTATCATGCAATTGAGTTCCTCTAACAATTGAATCATCGCAAAAAAGGATTTTTTTTCCCTTGATAAGTGTTTTTATTGGAATTAGTTTCATCTTTGCCACCAGATCTCTTTTGCTCTGGTTTTGAGGCATAAAACTTCTCGGCCATGTAGGTGTATATTTTACAAAAGGCCTCATATATGGAATTTGTTTTTCATTGGAATAGCCCAAAGCATGACCAATACCTGAATCTGGTATCCCTCCAACATAATCAATAGAAATGTCATCTTTTTGAGCAAGGGCTTTTCCACATTTATACCTTATACATTCTACGTTGAGATTTTCATAGCTTGATGCAGGATATCCATAATACACCCATAAAAAAGAACAAATCTGAAGTTTATCGCCAGGTGGCTTTTTTTGTTCATAACCATCTGGTGTCATAAAAACTATTTCATCAGGACCAACATATTTTTCAATTTCATATCCCAAGTTTGGAAAAGATGCTGATTCTGATGCTGCGGCAAAACATCCATCTTTTTTACCAATAATAATAGGTGTTCTTCCCAATTTATCTCTTGCTGCATAAATCCCTTTTTTAGTTAGAACAAGCATGGAACATGAGCCTTTTATTTTTGATTGTGCATGCATGATACCTTCAGTAAACGATTTCTTTTCACTGATTAGCATGGCTACAAGCTCAGTTGGGTTAATTGTTCCACCACCAGTTTCAGAAAAATGAAGTCTTTTGGAATAGGCTCGTTGAGTTAATTCTTCTGTATTGACTATCTTTCCGACAGTTACTATGGCAAATGTTCCTAAAATTGATGATATAATAAGAGGCTGAGGATCATAATCACTTATCACCCCTATTCCAAATGTGCCGCCTGCAAATTTCGGCAAATCCGATTCAAACTTTGATCTAAAATAATCACCTTCAATATTATGTATTGATCTTGTGAAACCATCTTTTTTTTTAGCAACCATTCCCCCTCTTTTGGTTCCCAAATGTGAATGGTAGTCTACACCATAAAAAAGATCGTCCACGCAATCATTATTTGATACAACGCCAAATAGTCCTCCCATAAGAGTTACAAATCCTTTCTTATTTTTTTATCCAATTATTTATTCAAAAATGAATTTTTATTACAAATGTCCTTAAATTTTAAAATTTTATTTGATTGTTGATAAACTATTTTAGTGATCATTGCAAAAAAAAAGCAAATGCTATAATAAATCTTTTTAAAAATTAAAAATCTTAATTTTTTTAAATAGTGAAAGAAAATTTAATTTTATTTGTATCATTATAATTGAAGGGGTTGTTATGAAAAAAACATTATTTTTTATACTTATTTTTATCATAATATATATTGGCATACCTATTGTTATTGCATTTGCTAATGATAACGTAAGCCTTAATAATTCTTCAATTAAAATTGATGAATGCGTTGAAGATGATTCAGGTCAAATTAATATACCTGGAGGCTTTGGAATAAATGGAGCCTTGATCAGAATTCCAGTTCGTATGAATTATGCACCCAACAGTGTGAGTTCATTTGGTTTTGAAATTATGTTTGACCCGGAAATGCTTGCATACAAAAGTTTTGAAAAAGGATCTCTTGTTGAAGATTTTGATTATTTTAACGCGAACTTAGTTGAAAGTAATATTATTCGTTGTGGAGGTGCAAAAAATAATGGAATCCTGAGAGCATCAAGTGGTTCCATACTTTTTCTTGAATTTGAGGTAAAAAAAGCAGAACCAGTAACGCAAATAAAAATTCAATCATTAACAGATGATATTAAAAATTGGACAAGCTCTGGGGGGTGTTTTCAGGTAGGATGTAATGGTGATATCAATGATGATGGTGAAATTACCCCTATGGATGCATTGAATTCCTTTGAAAAATACCTGTCAATATGTCCAACATCAAGCAACCTTGAATGTGAAAATATTTGCGGAGATGTTAACAAAGATGGAGAAACAACACCAGCAGATACATTGTGTATATTTCAAAACTATTTAGGACTTCCTAACTGTTTGGATCATGGTGAAGCTGGTCCAGAAGCAATTGCAACAGCAACGCACTCTATGGGAAAATGCCCCTTAACTGTTTGGTTTTCAGCTAAATATGATGAAAATTTTGATGATAGCAGGTTGAAATATGAATGGGATTTCCAGGGAGATGGTCTTTTTGACGCCAATGGAGTTGAAGCCAAATTCACTTATTTTCAACAAGGTATATATACTGTGATCCTTCAAGTAATTGATCAAGATGGACTGATCGATAGAGATGAAATAACCATAATAGTTGAACCAGAAGATGATAAAGA
>Ga0272440_1003758_pt1 | contig 11190 bp, 7 predicted proteins | sample SSMMMBAug17_FD_192440 | JGI IMG/M metagenome (GOLD analysis project Ga0272440, IMG submission 192440) | Marine sediment archaeal communities from Little Sippewissett salt marsh, Falmouth, MA, United States - SSM-MMB-Aug17 | ecosystem: Environmental > Aquatic > Marine > Wetlands > Sediment ... | reverse complement strand
AAGGCCGTTTATAAATCCGGATGTTATATGCTGAACCACAACAATTGGAACACTCAAACCTGTAGATAATTTTGACAAAATACTCTGCAAAACAGGTGGACCGCCTGTAGATGCACCAATTGCCAGAATTTCATAGTTTGATTTTTTAACCTGTTCTTTTTGGGTAATCCGCTCATTGGAAGAATTCAAAGTTTTTGTTGTTGATTTTGGTCGTCTCCGAATGACTTTAACTTCAGACATCAGCTTGATTGTATTGAGCATCTCACCGACATCAGCTTGAAAATTTCGTGATGCTATTCCCTCAGGTTTTCGAACACCGGCAACAGCACCTACTTTCATGGCCTTGAAGGTAGATTCAACTTCCTCAGGGATCCAAGCTGCGCTGACAATGACAATAGGAACGGGATGCTCTTCCATAATTTTTTGGGTTGCTTCATAACCATCCATTCCTGGCATTTGAATATCCATTGTAACGACATCGGGATTGGTTATTTTAACTTTTTGAATTGCCTCCAAACCATCTCGAGCCTCACCAACGACCTCAAATCTACCATCCATAATAAAGATTTCTTTAAGGTATTCTCGAATTGTCAGTGAATCATCTACGATCAGAACTCTAATCATGGGGTTACCTATCTATTGAGATATGTGTTTGAAACTAATTTTTACATTTTACAATAATATACATCGTTCTGCGTCATAATACAAATTGTTTTTTTTAAATCTGAAAATACCTGCCAGTATCCATTTTTCAAAGCGCCAACATGTTGGATCTTACCAAACTTTTTTAGCTTGTTTAGATGGTATGTTGATTAAAATCAACAGGATAGATAAAATTGGGATTAAATTGGGATTAAATTCTTCATCAAATGATTTTTGTCCTTCAGAAATCGCAAAACGAAATATTTCATCCCGTGTTAATTGCCCCTCACCCTGAGAGATGATAAACTGAGCTCATTTTCATTCATATTCGTTCAATCTTTTATTACTATGGAATACTTGAAGAATAAGTTCCCCTATTTCAAGTTGAGAATGTTTTAGATAGTTGAATCAATTGATCCAGTTTTTCTTTTGCTGCACCAGAATCAATTGTTTTTGCAGCCAACTCAATACCATCAGAAAAACCACTGGCTTTTTCTGCAGCAATTAATGCCGCTGCAGCGTTAAGCAATATAATATCCCGACAGGGACCTGTTTCACCAGACAAGACATTTCGTGTAATTTTGGCATTTGCTTGAGCATCACCGCCTAAAATATCTTCAGCCCTGGCAGTTTTTAAGCCTACTGATTCAGGTGAAATGGTATAAGATTCCAATTTATCATTTTTAAGCTGGGTAATATAGGTTTTACCGGTAATGCTGATTTCATCATAAGAGCCTTCACCATATACAACAAATGCACTTTTTGAACCCAATTTTTTCAGTACACCCGCAAGTTTTTCTGTCAGTTGTTTTTCATAAACACCTAGAACCTGTATAGATGCAGATGCAGGATTGGTTAATGGCCCTAAAACATTGAAAATGGTACGCAGGCCTATTTCGCGCCTGGGGCCAATCACATATCGCATGGCGCCATGAAGTAAAGGCGCAAATAAAAAACCGATCCCCACTTGCTGGATGCATTGGCCCACTTGTTCTGGCGTAAGATTCAGATTGACACCCAGGTTTTCAATGACATCTGCACTGCCGCAAAGACTCGACACAGAACGATTGCCATGCTTGGCAACTTTTAATCCTGCTCCAGCAACAACAAAAGCCGTTGTTGTAGAAATATTGAATGTTTTTGTGCCATCGCCACCTGTACCACAGGTATCAACGATGGTTTCATGTTCCAGATTAATCTCATCACGATCAATGGACACTTGTGATGAATTATAAGGGGGTATGGGGATACATTTTTTACGCATTACCCGGACAGCACCAGTTATTTCATCAATGGTTTCGCCTTTGATTCGAAGGGCAACCAACAATGCACCAATTTGGGCGGGCGTCGCTTTTCCATCAGTGATCTGATCAATCACATGGACCATTTCTTCTTCAGTTAAATGCGTTCCACTGACTGCTTTTGAAATTGCATCTTTTATTTCCATTATTTCCTCTTGATTGTTTATAAATGTTAGTTTTGTTCTAAACTTAATTCAAATTTACATGACTGATTCACACATGTCAAATGTGGACCTTTTTTCTTTGTCTTTTTTTCGACAACAAAAGGTGCATTACATTCAGGACATGGACTATCAACAGGTTTATTCCAAAGCGCATAGTCACATTTGGGATATTCACTGCATCCATAAAAAACTTTTCCCCGACGGCTCTTTTTAACCATCAGTTCTCCCTTACAATTTTCTTTTGGACAAGAAACACCTGTTGAAACTGGTTTCTGTGGTTCTCCCAGAGAACGCGTATATGTACAATCTGGATATGCAGAACAGGCCATGAACTGCCCATAGCGACCGGTTTTGATTAGCAGCGGGCTCTGACATTTTTCGCATTTTTCATCAGTCATTTCAGGCTCTTTATTTTCTATAGCTCTTACAAGTCCTTTTTCAGTTCTTTCATAATTACAACTGTAAGTACATTCCGGATAATTGGAACAAGCGAGAAATAATCCATTTTTACCATTTTTAATGCTTAAATGATGTTCTTTACATTTTGGACAGTTAATATCAGTTGCCATGCCTGTACGTTTCATGCTTAGCATTTCTTTATTTGCTATTTCTAATCTGTTTTCAAATGGTTTATAGAAATTTGAGAGTGTTGCTGTTAAATCCTTCTGAGCGGCCTCAATTTCATCCAGATTATTCTCCATATTTGCAGTAAATGTAACATCCAGAATATCAGGAAAACTATTTAATAATAAATCATTGACGATAAAGCCGATTTCAGTGGGTTTAAAATTACGTTTATCTTTTTCTACATATTTTTTATCTTGAATTGTTGATATAATAGAAGCGTATGTACTGGGACGACCAATGCCATTTTCTTCAAGTTCCTTAACAAGTGATGCTTCTGAAAATCGGGGAGGAGGTTGCGTAAAATGTTGCTGGGGTGTAATTTTTTCTCGACCAAGGATTGTTTTTTCTGTAATAGGTGGAAAATTTGCACTTTCTTCCTGCTTTTTAGCTTCTTCTTCAGAAGAAACATAGAGCGTCATAAAACCTTTAAATTTTATCGTCGATACGCCGGCTGAGAATTGATATTTATCCGCCTTTATTGTAATGGTTAAATTGTCTATCAGGGCTTGATGCATTTGTGAGGCAACAAATCGTTTCCAGATTAGGGTGTAGAGTGCCAATTGTTCACCTGTGAGAAATGATTTTAAATCATCAGGGGTTTTATATACCGATGTCGGCCTGATAGCCTCATGTGCATCCTGAACTTTTTTCTTGTTTTTGAAAAATCGGGGTTTATCAATGGTATATTCAGGCCCATAGTTCTGATCAATCCATTGTATGGCCTCCTGAGCCGCTTCATTTGCAATTCTTGTGGAGTCAGTTCTCATGTAAGTGATCAATCCCAAAGGCTCACCATTAATTTCTATACCTTCATACAATTGTTGAGCAATAACCATTGTTTTTTTTGTCGAAAAACGTAACTTATGACTGGCTTCCTGCTGCAAAGTACTGGTAATAAAAGGGGGTAAGGGGTTTCTTTTGATTGTTTTTCGTAATATTTTTGAAACTTCAAATCTCGCTTTTTCGAGATCACTGACGATTGTCTGGGCCTGTTCCCCATTGGTAATTTTTGCTTTTTTGTTGGATATTCGCGTCAGTCGCGCCTGAAATGCAGGAGGCTCATTATCTGCAATGAGCATGACAGTAATTGTCCAATATTCCTCCGCTTCAAATGCCTGGATTGCCCGCTCACGCTCAACAATGATTCGAACGGCAACAGATTGAACCCGACCTGCGCTCAGACCACGTTTAACCTTCCGCCATAAAATGGGGGATATTTGATAGCCAACCAGGCGATCCAGAATTCGCCTTGCCTGCTGAGCTTTATATTTATTTGGATTTAATTTTTCAGAGGACTTGATCGCTTCAATAATGGCATTTTTTGTCAATTCATGGAACAAAACCCGATGAAAATTTCTATCTTTCTTCTTTAAAATATCAGCAGTATGCCAGGCAATGGCTTCACCTTCACGATCAGGGTCAGGGGCAAGGTAAATATCGATTGCATTACCTGCTTTTTGTTTCAGTTCTCGAATCACCTTTTTTTTGTCGGGTATCGTAATATAATTGGGCGTAAATCCATTCTCAATATCAATACCAAGCTCTTTTTTAGGCAAGTCTTTAATGTGCCCCATGGTTGAAGTGACATTGTATTGGTTGCCCAAATACTTTTTGATTGTTTTGACTTTTGTTGGTGATTCGACAATTACCAGTGGTTTATCACTCATGCTTTCATCCTTTTTGTACGATGGCTTTAGAATTTGCCCGTCTGGGTAAAAAACGTCAAGTTGAATTAGACCGATAATCCGCATGGGCTAAAGCCGGCTTTAGCCCCATGCTACTTATTGATCAATTTCAAATTATTCCTCTTGAAAACCGTTTTCCTGGTTGTTGATTAACAAGCCCTCTCATTTCCATTTGTAATAACTGCACCGATAGTTCACTTGTCGTTATGTCCAGCTTATGTTGAATATCATCAATATACTGGGGTTCAAGTGTCAATTGATCCCAAATTAGCTTTTCACAAGAATCCATTGGCGGTAAAACCTTATCTCTTGAGGGTGCCTTTTCTTCTTTAGATACGAACAAATGAGCGTTTAAAAATGTTCCCAAATCCTCAAGTACGTCCTGTGCATTTTCAATGAGCTTGGCCCCTTGTTTGATCAAACGATGTGTCCCCTCAGTCATTTGAGAATGTACCTGACCCGGTACGGCAAATACCTGACGGTTTTGTTCTAATGCAAGACGGGCAGTAATCAGAGAACCGCTTTTATTTCCAGCCTCAACCACAATGGTTCCTGTGCTCATGCCGCTGATTATTCGGTTGCGACTTGGAAAATGATATGCTTCAGGTTTTGCTCCCATTGAAAATTCAGAAATAACTGCGCCCTTTTTTTTGGCAATAGAATGAAATAAGGCTCTGTTTTCTCCCGGATAAACAGTTTCCAAACCACAGCCCATTACCGCAACGGTCCGACCATTGACATCTAATGCCCCTTTATGAGCTGCAGTATCAATTCCTCTTGCCATTCCACTAACAATGGTTACTTGATTTTGAGCCAGATCTTTTGCCAATGTTCGGGTGATAGAATCCCCATAGCTTGTTGAATTACGAGATCCGACTATGGCAACACACATATCTGAAGGTATTAATTTCCCATATACATACAATACTGGCGGTGGATCTGGCAGTTGTCTGAGAAGCGGTGGATAGTTTTCATCGTTGAAACACAGGATCGAAATATCAAACTTTTTGGCACGTTCAATTTCTTTTTGTGCGAAGACAGCAGATTTTTTTTGACAAATCTCTTTTGCGACCCGTTCAGATATCCCTTGAATGGATGTCAATTCATCTATAGATTGCTTAAGAATTATTTCAGGCGATTTCCATTGATCCAATAATCGTTTAAATAGATGATTTCCAATTCCAGGTATATTTTTTAGTATTAACCACGGCAGGATGTGATCCATTTGAATACCCTAATTTTAAAATTGTCCTACTTTTGTAAAATAACTTACGCTCCATTGGAAGCTCAAAATAAAAAATACAGACAGGTTATCTGATTTGGTATAAAAAAATGCTCATTATAAAACTGTCGTGGAAATACAATCCACGACAGTTCATTACATTATTTTTGCAGTTTCCAAAGTAGCAGTATCGGACTGGCCACAAAGATTGATGAATATGTACCTATTAATACACCAATAATCATGGCAAATGCAAAATCATGAATAATACCACCACCAAAAAGGAATAATGTCAGCACAACGATTAATGTTGTTAATGATGTTAATATTGTTCGGCTCAGGGTCTCGTTTATGCTCTTATTGATCACCAGATCAAATGTATCTCGCGTTAACTTTCTCGAATTTTCACGAATGCGATCAAATACAATAATTGTATCATTCAATGAATAACCAATTATTGTTAATAAAGCAGCAATAATAGGCAGGGTGAATTCTTTGTCAAATATTGAAAAAATTCCCACTGTAATCATAACATCATGAATAAGCGCTGTTATCGCTCCCATTGCATATTGCAATCTTAAAAACCAAAATAATACCATTGAGAGTATCAACGCAAAAACAATTAAAAAGGGCATACTGATACCTAATTTTTGGAAAAAATAGACGCCGCCAATCAACCCCAGCGCCATTAATGCACTGACGACCCATTTAAACTCAAAACGACCGGAAATATAGATTGTAATAAATAACAGGGCAAAAAACATGGCCATTAATGCCTTCTTACGTAAATCCTTTCCAACCTGAGGGCCGACCATTTCAATGCGGCGAACTTCAGCAGGCAATGTTGGTTGAACGGTCTGATCTTCAACTGCTTCTTGTGATACCGTTTGTGTTGTGGCTGTTGCTGAAGCTGATTCACTGTTTTCTATGGTTGATGTTGGTTCAGAAGTTTCGGTTTCAGTAGAAACTGAAAGGGATTTTATCAAGGCCGCCTGTACCTTTTCTGACAAACCTTCAAGTTTTTTATAGGCCATATCAGCACGTACAAGATATTCGTTGTTACTGGCCTCTCCGTATTGTTGGATTGATGCGCCTGTTATGCCAATGGGTTTCAGAGCATCTTTTATCGTATCCACTGTTGTCGGATCACTGAATTTAATTTGAATTAATGTGCCACCCGCAAAGTCAATCCCATATTTAGGACCACCATGCAGCAGCAATGATAAAAGACTGATCAATATCAATGTTGCAGATATTGAAAATCCGATGAAGCGTTTACCAATAAAATCTATGTTGATATCTGGTTGAATGAATTGCATTATATACTCAAACTCCTTAGCTGACGATTAATCAATAATGAATCAAAAATTTGTCGAGACACAATCAGCGCTGTAAACAAAGAGGCGATAACGCCCAGGCTGAGTGTCACAGCAAATCCTTTTACCGGGCCTGTGCCAAATTGAAATAAAACGACAGCTGCTATTAAGGTGGTCACATTGGCATCAAGAATGGTTAATGTTGCTTTGTTATAACCGGCATCGACCGCAGCCAGCGGTGATTTTCCCACCCGCAATTCTTCTCGAATACGTTCAAAAATTAAAACATTTGCGTCCACAGCCATACCAATGGTCAGGATAATTCCGGCAATACCTGGAAGCGTCAAAGTCGCCTGAAAACCGGCCAGTCCTGCTGCAATCAGGATAATATTCAAAGCAAGGGCTAAATCAGCAATTAATCCGGCAACCTGATAATAAATAACCATAAAAATTATTACAAAAATGCCGCCAATAATCATAGATGCGACCCCTTTGCGAATGGAATCTTTTCCAAGTGACGGCCCCACTGTACGTTCTTCAAGAATATGAACAGGCGCTGGTAAGGCACCCGCACGAAGAACAATCGCAAGATCATGCGCTTCCTCATGGGTAAAACTGCCAGTAATGCGCGCTTCGCCACCAGATATTCGCTCTTGAATAACTGGTGCAGAATGTATTTTATTGTCCAGCACGATGGCTAAACGACGCTGAACATTAGTTTCTGTAATACGTTCAAACAAACGTGCACCCTTTTTATCAAATTTGATTGATACATAAGGTTCATTGTATTGAGAATCAATATTCACACGCGCATCAGTTAAATATTCACCTGTCAGGCTTGTTCGTTTTTCAACCAGGTAGGGTGTTTTTGACATGCGTCGGGTTTGACGATTTTCAACGACCTGATACAGTATTTCAGTTCCAAGGGGAGGCGTTTTTTTCAGGGCATCCTCAACTGAATGTTTATCATCAACAAGTTTGAATTCAAGCAAAGCAGTCTTTCCAATTAAATCTTTTGCCCGACGCGGATCTTTGACACCCGGTAATTGAACCAGGATGCGACGTTCTCCCTGTCGACGAATATCTGGTTCAGAAACACCAAATTCATCAATACGATTGCGGATTGTTTCCAGAGCTTGCTCTGCCGCTTTTTTCTTTATTTCAGCAACATCACTATCTGGTAAATCCAGAATGATGGATAACTGATCATCATTTTGTTTGCGGGATGCAATTCTAAATTCCTGAAAATCTTCATCCAGTACTTTGTTAAATTTATCAATGCTTTCATTACCAAGTACTTTAAGGTGAAGTTGAAAAGCGATTCGCTTAAGGTCGGCAAATTTAATATGATTGGTTTTCATTTCGCGTCGAAGGTCATTGCCCATGCGCTCAATAGTGCTTTCGACCGCTTTTTCTGCCTCAACCTCCAAAACCAGATGCATACCCCCTTGAAGATCAAGCCCTAAATTAATTTTTTTATGGGGCCAGACATCAATGTGAAATGATGGCAATACATACAGCAATGAACCAAAAAGAACCAATAAAATAATGACGGTTCGTGGTGATATGTTTTTCAAGGTATTATTCCTTTCATTAAATTAATCAAAAAGATACTATTTATCCGCTCGTCCGGATGCTGGCAGATTTGCCTTTTGGTCATTAATCAGCACACTGACATTTGAACGAATACACTTGACACGCACTCTGTCAGCGATTTCCAATGTAACAGTTTCCGGATCATTCACATTGGTTACTTTTCCAAAAATACCGCCGCTTGTTATGACACGATCGCCTTGTTTCAGGCTATCAATCATGGAACGATGTTCTTTGGCCTTTTTTTGCTGGGGGCGGATCAACAAAAAATAAAAAATTGCAAAAATAATAATCATTGGAAGCAATGCGGTAAAACCACTGGCCTGTCCGGCCGATGCACCATTTGCGGCCATTGCATAAGCTGTTGAGATCAAAATTTTTCCTCCTCATCATTTTCTATAAATTATTAGATCGTTATCGTTAAAAAAATAACGTCTAAGATTTATTTGATATGATTTTTTGTTTTCAGTGTTACGCTGACATACTTCAAAAAAAATTTTTCGTCAAATATTTCTTGAATAAAATTTTTTTTGTATTTTTGGCGTACTAAAATGGGCTATGCCCACAACCCCATTTTAGTGCCTTACAGATAATCTTTTTTAAAAAAACGAAAAAGTTTTAAGGCACTTAATCGTTTATTGACTTTTCATTTTTACAAAGCTATGGAATACTCAAAAAAAGATTGTTTCTACACAACATTTAAATTAAAGGTTTATAAAAAAAAGGGAACTAATTTTCAAATAATGCCTAATCTAACAAATTATATGCATTCAAACAATCAAAACATAATGGCCCGCGCTATTCAGTGTCATAAAGATGGTAATTACCATCAGGCCAATCAGTTATATCAAAAAATATTGATATCTGACCCAGATAATGCAGATGCTTTGCATTATTCAGGTGTCATCGCAATGCAGAATGGAGATATGGAACGTGCAATTCAATTAATCGGAACTGCCATCGAAATTCGCCCTGGTATTTCAGCTTATCACAGTAATCTTGCATTGGCTTACAAAGACAACAATCAGCATGAAAATGCACTGGATCAATACAAAAAGGCCTTGGTATTAAATCCAAAAAATCCTGTCGTTCATTTCAATTTGGGAGCACTTTATCAAAGCTGTGCTCAATACGAAGAAGCCCAAGTTTCATATGAAAAATCATTAAAAATTAACCCCGATCAACCCTTGGTATATCATAATTTGGGGAATTTATTCTTAAAACAGGGACATGTTCAAGATGCTATTGTATCCGCAAGAAAAGCGATGGAGCAATTACCCCATGATCCTGAAATACAGAGTAACTATTTATTTTCATTAAATTATAGCATAAAACATACTCCTGAAATCATACTCAAAGAACATCTCAAATGGGGACAAAAGTATCATTGTTCATGTCCAATAAGACCACATGTTCAAGATAATTCCCGTATTCATGTCGGCTATGTTTCACCTGATTTTCGGGATCATTCGGTCGCTAGATTTATTCAAGCAATTTTAAATAATCATGATACAGAGCGTTTCAATATTTTTTGCTATTCCAATGTGAAAAAGCCGGATCACGTAACAAAAGCCTTACAAAGAAACGATGTTCAATGGCGAGATATATATTATCAAACAGATGATGCTGTATGCGATCAAATTTTGGCCGATGGTATCCATATTCTAGTGGATCTGGCAGGGCATTCATCAGATAATCGACTGATGGTATTTGCGAAAAAGCCAGCTCCTATTCAGGTTTCATATTTGGGATATCCCAATACAACGGGTTTATCACAGATTGATTATCGTTTTGTGGATCAACATTCCGATCCGGATTTAAAGATTTTTTCAGGTTCAGAGCATCGCATATGGCTCCCCTATGGATTCTTATGTTATACACCATCAGTTAACACTCCTTTAAGCACCCAAAAAACTTCGTCGAAATATATCGTTTTTGGATCATTTAATAATTTACCCAAAATTAATAAACACGTGATTGCCCTCTGGTCAAAAATACTGAAAGCTGTTCCTGAGTCAAGATTATTACTGAAAACAAATGGGTTTAAAGTGCATCGCATTCAGGAAGAATATTTGAATAAATTTAAAGATCAAGGTATTGACCCTTCTCGTATACAGTTACTCGCCTCAATAAAAGAAGAAAAGGATCATTTATCGTTATATAATGAAATTGATGTTGCTTTAGATACATTCCCTTATAATGGCACAACAACAACTTGTGAGGCATTATGGATGGGCGTTCCAGTTATTACATTAAGAGGGACAGTTCATGCTGCACGTGTTGGTGAGAGTATTCTCAATCAGACCGGTTTAAGCGCCTGGATTGCACAAAATGAAACCGATTATATCAAAAAAGCCATTCACCTGGCCGAGAATCAGGATGAACGTATGTTCTGTAGGCAAAACTTACGTGACTGGCTATCACAGTCTTTGTTGTGCCGGAAAGAACTGTTTGTTAGAAGTTTGGAAGAACAATATTATCAACTATTACGAAATTTTATTAAGAATACTTGATTTCCAAAGGCTTGGGAATGCTCTGAAAATAATTTCCCCATTCGGTAAAGTCAGACAAGTCGGACAGGTCAGACCAGTCTGACTTGTCTGACCTGTCCGACTTTTGAAAATGGGGAGGTTATTTTTC
>Ga0272440_1003757_pt1 | contig 11190 bp, 1 predicted proteins | sample SSMMMBAug17_FD_192440 | JGI IMG/M metagenome (GOLD analysis project Ga0272440, IMG submission 192440) | Marine sediment archaeal communities from Little Sippewissett salt marsh, Falmouth, MA, United States - SSM-MMB-Aug17 | ecosystem: Environmental > Aquatic > Marine > Wetlands > Sediment ... | reverse complement strand
TGCGCGAACACCAAGCGTTACAAAAGGACTTGAATCACCTCTGGTTGATGTGATATTAAAAGACCATCCAGGAGACAAAAAAGTAACAGTGATGGACTTATCGGTATCCATTGTCAGTGATATCATTTCGTCATCGCCTTGTGCATCACCAGACCAAACAATAGAGATATCTTCGCTTTCTGGACTGGCTTGAAGATTTATATCTGATTCTTTGGCCATTGTAAAGCAAGTATCTGTATTTATGGTGATATCATTGTCAACAGTGACAATCCCCTTACCTTTTATGCCAAGACATAAGTCAACTGTTTCCACACAGTTTGCAGTAACTTCTTTATCGCTGTCCATCGTGACAACGATTGATGAATCTGAACCGGAAGCATCACCTGACCAGGAATCAAAAATATAACCATCCTCACAAATACTTTTGAGATTCACTGTTTCATTAGGTGAAAAAAGACTACTGGATGGGAGCTGCTTCAGATCACCATTTACTTCGATTTCAGAATTGCCAGATAAGTTGAGCGCGAATTGAACAGTTTGTTCAATAATGACAGATGATACGTCATCGTTATAAGGCGATGAATTATTACCGCTAATTTCAATTGAGCCTGAGCGTGGGAAATCTGTTGATGATATATTGAAAGTAATGATTTGTTCTCCTTGCGCACCTTGCCCAAAATCTGGAACAATATTTGTTATCCATGTATAAGCTGTGGAAATTTGCCATGTACATATTCCTGCATTGTGAGATGGTTTGACTTTAAAAGTACCGGATCCTCCATTTTTATCAAACACAATTTCTGTTATTGAAGGATCTTCTGATACCAAAGGCTTATATTCACAAACTTCTGGCACTCCAATCTCATATGTAGAGCTCCAACTTGTTTTTAAAGGAGGATCCGAATAAGCGTTTCTTGCTTCAATCCAATAAAAATAGGATCGACCTATGCCAGCATTTGCGTAAAATGTTGTATCCAAACCTTGTTTTGTAATGTTTGTGGCAGTTGATTTATTATCACTAGTGTTTCGCCAAACATAGTATTTATCAGCATAAGTTACTGACTCCCATTCAATATATACATTGCCTAAACAGTCTCGACCATCAGGGCATGATTCATAACCTTTGGTAGCAGTTAAACCTTGAACGGATGCCATTTTGGCATAACCACCACTGGAGGGATCACTTATACTCATATTCTTATCACTATTATATTGGTTATATGCTTGGATTTTATAGTAATATACCTTCCAGGGAATAGGGTTGTAATCGACAAGTAGCCCCGGAGAATTTTCAACAGACCTGACTCTGTTAACAGATCTTTTCGACTTTGTACCGCCCTGATCATCAGCAAAAGTATATTGGATACCATGATACTTTTCATTTCCAATAGGAGTAAATGTCACCTCGATTTTATTAATAAAATCTCCCTTTGAAGCTACAATGTTGTATTCAACAACAGGCATTTTTCTGCTGCCAAACTCTGGATTTGGACTAAAATCGCTTTTTGTTAATTCATTAACAGCCTTGATCCAATAGTAATATGGCTTTTCATAAATTGGAATAGTGTCATCATAAGAAAGATCAGTTATTGTAGCGACATATCTCGCATAAGCTGGCGAAGGAACAGAGTCATCATCTGGCTCAGCTCCCAATCTCCAAACTTCATATTCACTTGCACCAGGAACAGCATCAAAAGAGACCCTTATAAATCCTTGATGAGTTCTGTCCGTTGCAACAACATTTGAAGGTTGTTTCAGTTGAAGGAATCCAGTGTCCTTTATACTCTTTGGACTTTCTCCGTTCCATGTTTGTGCTGTAACCCAGTAATAGTATTTAATTCCCGGGTCTGCTGATGTGTCAATAAACGAATTATCAGAAGTGCCATATTCATTAGTGCCATATTCTTTAAGAGCCTTAACATCGGAACTTATGCTTGGATCGGGTTGAGTACCCCGGTAAACAACATATAAAAGATCACAAGGATGTGGATCCCAAACAATAAGAATCTGATCAGTACTCAGACCGTCACTGGCCCTTACATTTTTTGGTGGATCTGGAAAAGACAGACAGTACAAACCAGTATCGATAGTTGTCTGACTTTCTTGAATAGTAACAAACCTTTCATCATTATTAGGAGTCATCCAATCCGGTTCTGGTTCATATTTAATTTTTTGAGGACCTGGGTCTAGATTGCAAATTACATGACCTGATCGAAATTTTGCCGACCATGATCCAAGATCGGGCAACCAGACTCTAAAACTACCTATCTCTTCAGGCTCAGTAATCCCTTGAAAACAACCTTTTCCTGCAGTTTGATAAAAAGCATCTACTTCCGTGATATTACCCGTCAATATTACTTTCATATCATCCATTTCTTTCCAACCAAATTGCGTAAGCTGTTTAAATTCAATAATCATTTCACCCTCAAACTCAGGATCGTCTGTTCGGTCACCACTTTCATACCATTTTATTCCATCCTTTGGCTTCCACATTGCGCCATTCTCTTGTGCTTCGGAAGGCTGAATGATGACCCTCAAATGACAAGAAGCAGGTTTTCTTACTCTTTTAATTGTTATTGGGCCTACCCAGGCAGTACCTTCCGGACCAATATATCTACCATACATATGCATAAGCCCGCCGTTGGAATCGCCTGACCAGTTTGTAATTATAGTATCCAAAGAATCTTCTGAAACCAATGACTTCCTTAAAGCGTTATCAACACTATCTACTGCTTGAAAATAAGGAGAATAACTTTGCCATCCATCACTTTGTAAATAGATCGTTCCAGTTTCAAGCGATTGACCGTCAATACGTTCAAATCTAACGCCAACAGTGTTATTTCCTTCATTAATATGTGCTGTTGCCTTTAAAAAAGGGGCTTGATCACCCCAAAGTTTTTGACCCTCCGTATACTCAACAAATTGCTGACCGGAATGACGATAAAACTCATAGTCATAGCCATCGGCAAAAACATTAATCGCAAAAATTGAAAGAAACATCATTGTTGATAAAATCAAACATTTTTTCATAAAATACCTCCTTTGTTTCATAAAAACCTCCTGTTAATTCTTATTTGATAATTGACTATTATCAAATACGTTTAAATTGTTAATAAAATATTTTGAATTGAGACAATCCTTTCTCTGGTATCACTCGTTAGTTGATTCGACATAACAATTACAACCATTTGTGCAAGAATCATCTGCAATTTTAACCCAAATCCCATGCCCTGGTTCACAGGATTCGGTTACTTGGTAGGAACCATTGACATATTTATACATTGCAATAATTGCATCGGAAATATCGCAATCAGGCAACGCCATTTCATAAGGACAACCGACCATATGCCATCCTGGCAACATAGACCGAGTAAAACCTGAATAAGGCTCCCCGCAAATCGAATAAGACTTATCTTCAGGGACTTTTACCCAGTATCCTCTACCATACTCAATGGTATCCGTTAGCACGTATCCGCCGTTTTCATACTTATATGCGACCTTTGAATCTGGAAATACTGAAGATATTGAATTCTCTTCAATTGAAAGGGGAAAAGAAACCATGTTCCAACCCGCATTTAAATGATACGTATTTGTTTCACAATTGACATTTCCAAATTTTGCAGTAATTGATTTGGAACTGTCCATTAGAAACTGGGGTAAAGGGTTCAAGGTATCGGTAATATCGCCAGACCAATATTCAAATTTGCAATTATTGTCTGTAATGGCTTCAAGAATAACTGGCGTATCTGGATCAAACTTTTGAATCCAGTTTGATTCTGAGTGATTTACACCATTTATTTTGACTTGACCGCATTCACCATCAATCGTTAGATTTAATGAATACTGAACAGGCATTTCATATGAAATTGTAAAAACCTTGATATCAGATTGATACGGCCCCTGAAGTTCTGAGTCATCTGTTGCCTGAATAGAAATGGTTGCACTGGTATTGGTTGAAAACAGCGCTGACGGTTGATAAGTTAAGGTACCATCCTTTGAAACTTCAGGCAACTGATCAAATAAGGCATTATTACTCGTTGAAACATCAAAGTAAACGTTTTGTTCGGGTTCACATTGTCCACCACTAATGTTTGTTACGAAAAATGGTTGCTGCTGAACGTCATAATCAGAAAAATAGTGCGTATCCTGTGATAGTTCAAATGTAGGTTTATCATTCAAAGCTTTAACAGCAATAACAATGCATTGCGGTGCACTTTCATCAATGCCTCCATCTTGAATGCCGCCATTATCCTTGATCCGAACACATACACGAGCTTTTCCACTCATACATTGATTCACAGTAAATATCAATCTTCCCTGCGTTGACACAACAGGCAGCGAGGAAAACAGTTCGTCATTATCTGTCGTAACAATAAATGAAAGACTTTGTGAGACCCTTTCATCCAGTGGTCCTGCACTCATATTTGATGCCCATCCGCCGAGATCCTGTGTTGCTGCATCTTCCAGAACACCAACATCCTGGCCTTTTGTAAACGACGGAATATCATTTACAGGCTTCACAGAAATCGTAAAGGCTTTAACAGTACTTGAATCGTTTGCGCCGTCATTATCTATGCCACCATCATCTTTTAAATACACTTTGATTACTGCAGTGCCATTGGCGTCTTTTTTACTTGTGTATGTCAATGTGCCGTCAGGTAAAATATCTGGCAGCGAACTGAAAAGTGCAGGATTGTCAATACTGTCAACATAAAAACGAGTACTTTGAAGTCGTTCGTTAATGGGGCCCGGATTAATATTCGTTGCCCAGTTTTTAACAAATTGGGGGCCTGCGTCTTCTAATGATTCATGGTTAGATCCAGTAAAGAACGGTCGATCGTTAACAGAGTCAATTCGGATATAAAAACGTTTTGACACACTTTTATTATTGGTTTCGCCGCCATCTGTCATATATGCTCTAACAACAGCAAATCCATTTGCATCAGGGGTTGGCTGAAAAATAAGAGTGCCCTCTTTTGTAATATAAGGCTGGATTGAAAATAACTCAGGTGCATAATTTGATGTAACAAAAGAAATATCCTCAGCATTTCCATATGGCCCTGGGGTAATATTTGTTGCCCAATTGGTAATCACAGACTTTCCGGAATCTTCTAACACCTTTAGATTTTTACCGGGTTTAAAATGGGGAATATATTCATACCGCACATTAAATGATTGTACGTTACTTTTATTGATACCGCCATTTTCAATCCCGCCATTATCTGAAAGAAACACGGTGACAGTTGTTTCACCATTGCCATTGGCAGTAAATGTTAATGTACCTTCCGGCGAAATGTCAGGTAATACTGAAAAGAAGGATTCATCCATCACATGAACTGTAAAGTCAAGGGCCTGATTTTCAAACTGGCCTTCATCGATATTAAATGCCCAGTCAGAAAATGTTTGAGGCCCTGCATTTTCCTGTAACACAATATTGCCTCTGTGAATAAAAGATGGCGCGTCGTTTACCGGCGTAATATTCAGCGTAAACGATGTCGAAGTGCTGTTGATACCATCATTCACTGAAATTATAATATCTGTTGTTCCGAATCTGTTGGGCATTGGATCAATTTTTAAAATTCTGTCCGCACCAGGGTTACTGAAGCTAAACCCATTATCTGATACAAGTTCTGTGTTTACAGCCCTGGCTGAAACATTGAGAATTAAAGCACTATTATCGATATCAGTGATAGATACAGGAATTTCAATTCTGGTATCCTCCAGAGTTGCCTGATCTGGAATATCGTCAATAACAGGCGACTGATTTGCTGACTGGATAATTTTCAGTTCCAAGGGACTATTCAATGCGCCGACACCTGATACACGAACAATACCTGTTCTGCTGGAAGCAGCATCGTGATGAGCATCATAACGCACCGTAATGATGCCTCTGTCAGTTCCTGAAAAGCCTTCTTCAATTGACAACCAATGGTCCTGAGTTTCCGCAAACCAATGCAAAACGCCTTTGCCAGTGTTCAGAATTTCAAAGCTAAGCTTTCCTGGCGATGCAATAACATTTTTCACTGTGGCATCAGCATTCAACTCTGAGGGTTCGCTAGAAACAAACAATATCGCGTTTCCTAATAAACGCTTAGCAGAAGAATTGGCCTGGCTGAGACGTTCGGGATAGATCGCAATACCGATGATATTTCCTTTGGCATTTGTGGCAATCATGTTATTCCCATCAGAATCTATAGCTAGAATTTTAGCCCCTGTATTCAACTCAGGATTTGATTCATATCCTTCAACCCAAAAAGTGGGTTCCTCGTTAATACCATTGAAAATATAATGGTCTGGATCAGTGATGCTTTCCAAATCAATATTACCTGACATATTGGCAGATTCACCTGGTAAAAATGGAGAATATTCAGCATCAAGAATCCCGCCTTTAAGTCCGACATTCACAATTAAATCATCCTGGGCATATGAATATGAAGCAATCACCAGTCCGCCACCGTTATCAACATAATCTTTCAGAACATTGCCAATGTTTTCCGGATCACTGAAAGCGTAGCTTGACCAGACCAACACGGCATTATATGGTGTCAGGTCAGAAAGTGAGATGCTCGATGGACGCTCCATGATATCTATTTCCTCGGATTGAAATAAACCCGTTGATAAGAGAGCTGTTTTTGCAACATTGATATAGTCAGCTGCTAATAATAAAATTTTTCTTGATTGAACAGCGATTCTTTTTCTGATGATCTCTGTGTTTCCTGAGCTATCAGTCAAAGTCAGCGTAACCGGATATGTGCCGCCTTTTTGATATTCATGCGTTGGGTTTTGTTCTGAACTGGTCGCATTATCACCAAAATCCCAGGCATAGGAAGTGATAGAAGTGTCGTTGCTGATCTTGTGCGGAATGCATTCTATTTGTAGAGGGCTTGATTCATTTGAAACGATATCAACTGCAGCAATTTCAGGTTGAACAATAACCGACAATGTCGACGTTTTTATTTTATCTGGAGATGTTATTGACTGCGCGCTGATATAAATAAAATGTTGATTTCCGGAAAAATCAGGCAATTGAATTTCAACGAGGATCTCTTTTTTTATACCTGGAGCAACTCTTATAGTTTCAGGAATATCTGTACGCACCAAATTTTCCTTATCTTTATAGGAAAGCGCATAATAATCAGGTCGTGGACCATTATTAATTAGATATATTTTTGTAGAAACACTATCATTTACTTTTCCTGAAACTGTTTGTGGATCGGCTGAAATATCAAACTCAAATAATTCTTCAGATTGGAAAACAATGGTTTTAGGAGCGTCGAAAGTTCTGGCAATTGAGTCCGCACATCGACGACGATCCAAAACTTCGCTACCATCACTAAAATTGTCAGCATAAATATAAATTGGATTTTCAGATTCAAATATATCTTCCGATGCATCTTGGAAATTTAATACACCTTCTTCACCAATACCAATGATAATCGATTTTGCAGAAATGGCATGAGGATCTAAATTTTGAAGATTTAATTCCCATCCTTTTCCTCCAAAAATCATGATATTTTGGGCACCATAGAATTTAGTTCCACTTCCGGAAATAAAGATTTCAGGATCCCATATTAATGATCCGTTACCACCCGCGTGAACGCTGCTTCCAGGCCCTGATTGAAGATCAGGCGACCAAAAAAATACTTTACCACCAGTACCAGGCACTCCTTTCTTGTAATAATCGGAATAATGAGCATAACCACCTCTGCCGCTGCCAACAGAACCATTATTGACTGCTTTTTCGAATCCGGTTACATAAGTATATCCGCCTCCTCCACCATAAGGGATACCTGTATTATGATTATAATAATTGTCCCAGTTATCTGCTGCACCGCCGTTTCCTCCATCTACATCTGCTCCGGGAAGATATTCTGGCCTTGAAATCCATCTTGATGAAAAGGCAGGGCCTATGTTTCCATTATTCACTATATAAGAACAACTGGCAAAAATATTACCTCCGTTGCCACCTCTTGAATTCACATTTCTATTTTTGAAAAACAGATATGAAATATGATTTCCACCTCTGCCAGCTTGAATATCTCCGGTTTCATCATTCAATATCGCGTAGGAATCAATAGTAACATTTCTGCCATTCGTTCCAGTAGAATATCTTACGCCATCATTTCCATCACTTGCCCAGATTTTTCCACGATTAAAAATAAAATCGGTTGCTGAAATATTTATATCATAATTTTTTTCACTTGTTATGGCGCCCTCATTAAATAATGATTTAACAATTATTTTTGATCCCGAATTTACAGTCACAATCTGCCCGGGGCGAATATGAACAATATCACTAGAAGAAGGAACCCGATAAGGAGACCAGGTAGCCGGACTGTTCCAATTGCCACTACTTGAAGATTGAATGGTTGAATTTTCACAGATAGACGGAATTGATGCAAACAAATCACAGGTGTAAATGCGGATATCATCAATGAACCAACCATAATGAGCAGTAGTATCACTGGTTGCCATACGAAAACGAAAGCGAATATTTTTATCACGCAAAGCATTCAAATCAAGTTTACTTGAAATATATCCCTGACTGCTTGATACAAAAGCTCGTTTTCCATTGAGAGGACTGGATGTTGAAGATATAAGACCGTTATATTGATTTTCAATAAATAAACTTCCAGCATCTGTCCAGCTCAAACCGCCGTTAATGCTATATTCAACAATCCCACCATTGAAGTGATTGGCGTTATTGCTTGATTTATCAAATTGAAATGCATGGTTAAAATGGAGATAAGAGTTGGGTGGAAGTTTTATGTCTATTTTCATGGCAATGAAAGAATCACTAACATCCGCCTGAGCATAAGACCATATATTACCATTACCGTTTGCTGCACAGGATTCATTCATGCCAATTGTTGATAATGTTTGCGGTGCAAACCAAAAATTATTGCCATGATTGTTCATAGTTCCAGAAACCCAATTTCCGCCCCCATTTTCAAGACCATCGAAAAATAAATTGTTAATTGATACACCTGAATCACAGGCTGGAATATTGGTATGTCCATGCTGTTGACCCGGAATTTCCTCAGAGCAGATTTGCGTATTCATTTCTGTCGCTTCTATAGCCTTTTTAATCTGTTCAAACACAAATGATGAATAGCCCAGATTTTTGCATGCCTGTAAAAGAACATCAAAGAGCATCGCATAATCACAGGCTGAGGTTAGCAGAAGTTTGGCCTCATTAAAAATATCTTTTGTTTCCTCTACACCAATGGCAGTTATTGATTTTCCATTAAAGCTTCCCCCATGTGCCATTAAATATGCTGCTTTCATAATAATGTTGCTATTTGTCTCAACAGCAAAGTTATCAATATTGTTACATTCATAAAAGGGGGAGCCGACTCTATCGGGCTGATTCGTTTCTGGATTTGTAATATCAATTTGAATTCTTTTCAAGGCACTAGCAATGGAGCCCGATTGTGAATATTTGAACAGACGGTCATCTTCAATTGAAAAATGGGTTGACACGATATTCGCAAATCGTGCTTCAACCAGGACATACTCATCAATCGAGTCAGATGAAATGTGAACACGCCAGACCAGAGCGCTTGATGGCGAGGCTGATCCGCCTGTAATTTTAGTATTATAGATAACGAGCTCTGGATCAGAAGATTTCATTTGTGATATACCTGTATTATAAAATGATGCTAGATAATTCAGAGCAGTTTGACGCGCCGAAGATGACGATACTGATGGATCTGTTGATATATTAATATCAGGAAGAATTTCTCCGATAATGGCTAAAAGTTCATTTCTTGCATTCAATTGCACAATAATTTCACCACCAAAAACTTCAACATCATTATATAATTGTTTAAACCGAACAAAAGTTCTTCCGATGAAAGTTGCGTTTGATCCAGAATCAATTGTTATGCGATCAACAAATTTAAGCTCTGATTTTTCATCTTTTAACCCAAAAAGAGGACCATAGCTATCATTTGACAGAAAAAATCTTGCAGCTTCTTCATGGCTGGTAAAATTAGGAATGGCGCCCATACGTTGTTTGATAACATTCCACTCTTTTGCTCGCAAATATCTTACCTGATCGGTTTTTGAATGAAATTCTGGTTTCGGGGAACTAAACTGAGAACCTGGGTCGCAAATTCTTTTTCTCATTTCATCCATAAAAATAACTTTTCGTTCACTCAATGGTGTATATGCATGTAAATTGTTTATACACACTATCAGCAATAATAATGTTAATAAAAATGGGCCTTTTTTTTGATTCATCTTATTTTCCTTTCTTTTGTTAAAATGGTCTTTTAATAAAAAGGGAGAGACATAAATTATATTATATAAAAATAACATCGTAACATATTATATTTGTTTTGCAAGAAAAAAGTTACAATTGACATTTTTTCTTTTTCGTCGCTTTGATTTTAATACAAAACATTACTCATATCAGTTAATTTTTCTTACAGTTATTTTTGTTTTTTACAAAAAAACTTTTTTCCTGGTAATTATTTTATTAATACCAGCGATGCAGATTTTTTCTTACAGTTTTTTTTTGTGCAAACTCATTTTTTTTTCTTTAATAATTAAATTATCTATAAATACCCGAGGTGCAAATTTTTTCTTACAGTTTTTTTTATATAGCGCTATTTTTTTGATTCCACTCAATTTTGAATGAATATGCACACTATAATTCCATATTGATTTCAGTTCGTTAATAATATTTTTACAAAAACATGAGCTGTTTAACATATTTGTTAAACAGCTCATCAAAACAGACAATAACAAGCCTATCGATATGAAATCATATGGTTTATAATTCTGACACCTAATGACATTTTAGTGATAATTTCTTAATTATCGATACAAATCATATTCTTAGCCATATTTTCTGTTATATTTTTGATCAATTTATCTATTTAATCAGAAGACCATTTTTGATTGTTGCGGGCCTGTTCAATTTTATCCAGTACCCATTGCCCTGACAAATTGAGTTGGTCTGTTCATAGTGCCCTTGTGAATAACTAAAAAGATAACAGATTACGTTCCCTGAACTGGTAACTGGTTCAAAACGATCCAGCATGCCACCAATGAGGTGCCAGCCTGCATCAAGATTTTTGCTATATTGTAAAATTGGTATACCTGAAAAGCGATAGGTTTTATTCAAAAGATTTTTTATCCAATAGCCATTGCAGGGAGTGATATGATCAACCATTTGATAGG
>Ga0272440_1003756_pt1 | contig 11190 bp, 12 predicted proteins | sample SSMMMBAug17_FD_192440 | JGI IMG/M metagenome (GOLD analysis project Ga0272440, IMG submission 192440) | Marine sediment archaeal communities from Little Sippewissett salt marsh, Falmouth, MA, United States - SSM-MMB-Aug17 | ecosystem: Environmental > Aquatic > Marine > Wetlands > Sediment ... | reverse complement strand
TTTTTCAATATTAAAGATTTAGATAGCAAATATTCAATCTTAAAAAAGCAGCGTCAACTTATTCAGGAACATGAAAAGCTTTTAAATATGGTTCAAAGTATTGTTAAAGGTATTTTAAATGGCACTAAAAGCATTCATGATTATGACTCCATGCCTGAACTACAAGAAAAGATCAAAGAAAAGCTTGAAACATATAAACAAGATGAGCCTGAAAATGCAATTATTTACAGGTTAGATATGCTTGTTAATGATTATTTAACCACTGATTTTGAACTTAGGAATTGTTTTCATATTGATTGGATGAACTATATTGGAGTCAAAAAAATTGAAAATGATAATAATCAAACTCAAGAAATTAGCTTTATTGCTTCTACTCGTGACTTATTTCAAGCCTTTAACTGGCTTAATAAAAAGTACTCTGTAAAAAATCCTTTTGAAAATACACGTGTTTTAGGTTCAAAGTTAAATCTAATAAATTGGTTTGATACAAAATGGAAGCTTGAACGTGCTGTAAAAAAAATAACAGGTGATAGGAAAAATCTTTTTACTAAATCATTTTCTAACAATTTGGAGGTGGTATCATGAAAATAACAAGCAATTTAAGCAATATACAACAAAATTTAGAAAATGCATCAAGTAAAATAGAAGCTGAAAAGGCAATTAAAGATTTTTGGTTAGCAATAAACGAATTTAAAAAATGTGGGCTAGATCTGGGTGATGACCTATTTAATTTATTATTAGACAGGGTCAAGTTGTTAGAATCAAGATATGATGTCAATTAATAAGAATTTTTTTTATTTTTTATTAATAATGCAAATTGGAGGTAATAATCATGACAAATAATAGAAATATTGAAAAAATAAATACTGAAAGAATCATAATTGATGGTTCAAAAATGGCCTTACAAAGATTTAGATATATTGAAATACATGAAAATGGTGAAATAAAAAAATATATCTTAAGAAGAACTTCTAAAGGTAAGTATTTAATGAATTAAACTTTTCTTATTTTATTTGCAAAAAATAGAGGTAATCATGAAAACATTATTTTATTTTTTATTTGTTTTTATAGTCTTTTGTCAAAATTCTTACAGTGCCGGCACTGGCATGCCTTGGGAAAATCCAATGGATCAAATTTTAAACTCAATAACTGGACCGTGGTTAAGATTTGGAGCTGTAGCAAGTATTGTTTTATGTGGGCTGTCTCTTGCATTCGGTGAATCTGGAGGCTTTTTTAAAAAGCTTATAGGTATTGTGTTTGGATTGTCAATTGCTTGTGCTTCAACATCATGGGGACTTTCTTTTATTGGCTTTTCTGGGGGTGCTTTAATATGAAAGTACCTGTATTTAATGCAGTATCAAAAAGAATTATGACTGGTGGTTTGCCTGTAAATATTGCAATTTTGTTTTGGACTTTTACAGCTTCCTTGTTTTTTAGTTTTCAAAAAATATGGGTTATTCCTGTTTTGTTGATTGTTTATGCTCTATTAGTCAGGCTTTATAAATTCGACCAGTACTTTGTTGAAATATTGATCGAACATATCAATAGCCCTGATTATTTGTTTTAACTCTTAAGGTTATTTGAACGAATGTTTAATATAAAAGAATACAAACAAAATAAAGATAGACTTGCTTATTATTTGCCCTGGTCTTGTTTTGTCAGCCCTTCAATAATTCTAAATAAAGCAGGTTCATTTCAAACAAGTTTTTTATATCGGGGTCATGATCTTGACTCATGTACTGAAAATGAACTTGATGTTATCAGTGGACAAATTAACAATGCTTTAAAAAGATTAGGGTCAAAATGGTCAATATTTATAGAGGTTCAAAGACATAAATTTGATGAATACCCTTTAAGACTTTGGGATAATAAAACCTGCAATATTATTGATAATGAACGTAGGAAATATTTTAAAACCAATCAACATTTTGAATCAAGGTATTATCTGACATTTTCTTATATACCACCTTTAGACATATCAAATAACTTGACTGCTTTTTTCTTTAAGAATGAAAAACCAGATTATAAAAGACATCTTGAATATTTTAGACAAACTATAAAAAATATTTCAGATATTTTAAATAATGTTTTTCTTGAGCTTAGACAGCTTAATGATGATGAAACACTTACTTATTTATATTCATGCATTTCAAACAAAAGACATTTGGTTAAAAGGTCAGAAAATCCAATATATATTGACTCTATTTTAGCAAATAAAATTATGGTTTGCGGCATGAGCCCACAAATTAATAATTATCATTTGGGAATTATAGGTATTAAAGGCTTACCACATGAAAGTTATCCTCAAATAATAGCAGAATTAAACAATCTGTCTTTTGAATATAGATGGATGAACAGGTTTATTTGTTTAAGCAATGATGAATCTATCAGAGAATTAAATAAATATTCAAGGCTATGGTTTGCAAAGCGAAAAAGTTTATGGTCATTTATAAAAGAAAGCATGATTAATGATCTTGAAACAAGGCAAGATCAAACTGCAATCAATTTTGCACAAGAAATTGATGATTTTAAATCATTAATCAGTACAAGTGCTATATCAGCGGGCTATTATACAAGTACTTTTGTAATATTAGATAAAGATCAAGATTCTTTAAACGCAAAAATTAAAGAAGTAGAACAGGTATTTAATTCTAAAGGTTTTATTAGTGTACATGAAACATTTAACGCATTTCAAAGTTGGTTAGGTTCGTTACCGGGTCATGTTTGGGCAAATGTAAGACGTCCGATTATCCATAGTTTAAATTTATCTCATTTTATACCTGTTTCATGTCAATGGAGTGGACAAACTAAAAATAAACATCTTAATGATGATGTTTTGTTTTATGCTAGAACAGAGTCTAATACTCCATTTAGATTTTGTAATCATATTGATGATGTTGGTCATACCATGATTATTGGGCCTACTGGATCAGGAAAATCTATTTTTCTGGCTTTTATTGCAAGCCAGTTTCTAAAATATAAAAATGCTCAAGTCTTTATATTTGATTATGGAATGTCTTTAAAAGCAATTACACAAGCTGTTAAAGGTCAATATTATAATATTGGAGCTAAAGACAGTATTAGTTTTCAACCTTTCAGGAATGTTCACGAATCAAATCATTCAAAATGGTCTATTGAATGGTTGCTTACTATTTTAAAGCTTGAAAATATAACAATTAATCCAGAGATAAAAGAAATAATATACAGTTCGATTCATAATGGCCTTAAGAATTTAAGCTATAATGAACGTACAATGAACATGCTTGTAAATATTATTAAAAACTTTGAAATATCAAAGGCTTTAAAAAATTATGAATCTTTGTTTAATTCAGATAAGGATTTATTGTCATTTGGAAAGTGGGCTTGCTTTGAAATGTCAAGTTTAATGTCTGATATGCAAAGTTATTTAATACCTGTTTTACTTTATTTGTTTTATAGGATTGAATCAAGGCTTAATGGCAGTCCTTCAATGATAATACTTGATGAATCATGGTTGTATCTTGATAATGAAGTCTTTTCAGGAAAAATAAAAGCATGGTTAAAGACATTAAGAAAAAAGAATACATCAGTAATTTTTGCAAGTCAGTCATTAAGTGATATTACTGAAAGCTCTATAATATCAACTTTAATAGAGTCTTGCCCTACAAGGGTTTTTTTACCAAATAGAAAAGCAATAGAGCCAGTAATAAAAGATCAATATAAAAAACTTGGATTAAATGACAAACAGATTGAAATAATAGCTTATGCAGTCAGTAAGCAAGATTATTATTGTCAATCCAATATTGGTGAAAGAAAATTTCAATTATCTTTTCAAGATCAAACTTTAAATATTTTAACAGGCAAAAATTATGAAAACTAAGATCATTTTATTTATTTTATTTGTTCCATTTATAGTCTTTTCAAGTGGTATTCCTGTTTTAGATGTACCAAATCTAATACAAAATATTAATAATACCTTAAAAACCTATCATATTGATTTTATGATAACCAATCAATTGACTAATCAAGCCATACAACTTGGGAATGATGTAAGAAAAATTGAAAATCAGATAAGACAGATTGAATATTTACAGCAAAATTTAAAATCATTAAAGGTTGCATTGAAAGATCCTAGATTAAGCGGCGTACAAAAATTAAATCAATTTTGTTATCGTGCTCAAGGTATAGGCAACACTATTAAAATGATAAATAAACTTAATGATAGTCTGTATAACAATTTTGATAATAGGATAAAGGCAGTTAAAGCAAGTAATACAGTATGTCTTGATTTTCAAAATAAAGCTATTGAAAGTAATTTTGATAGTCTTGCAGATACTGGAATTATTTTGACAAAATCAAGAGTATCTAAAGGTATTAATGAAATATCGCAAGCATCAAATGAATTAAAAGCTAAAGAGATAGCGCAACTTTCTAAAATACATCAAAGCATTATTATGCAGGGTCAACAAAATACTGTTTTTCAGTCTTATCAAATAGCAATGATTGAAAAGGCATATAAAGAACATAACGCAATGATGCAGGGTTTTGACGCAAAATCAAGCACAAGTGCACTATATACATTTCCATAAATTGAAAGAATATAAATGGCTGATACAGGCATACTTACATATTTATTGATAATATTTACCGAAAAAGCTACATTTGGTTATGCACAGTTACAAGGTGATGCATTAACCCTTATGAGTAAGCTTTTTATATTAGATATTGTAATAACTGGCGTAATGTGGGCTTGCGGCATAGGGCATATTGCAGTTGACAGTTTAAAAAAGCTTACTGCAATTGGATTTTATGTTTATTTAATTTTAAATATGCATACAGTATCAAGGGCTATTATATTGTCATTTGGTAAATATGGTTTAAATGCCAGTGGTAATGCAATAACAATTAATGACTTGTTAAATCCATCAGCTATTATTGACTTTGGTTTTACTTGTGTAAAGCCTTTATTTGGCAGTCTTGGAGGCTGGACTATATTTACAAAACCAGTAAGCAATGTTTTTGCGGGTCTATCATCTATTTTTATTTTAGCGGCTTTTTTTGCAATTGGTATTAACCTTTTTTTGGTTATTGTAGAATTTTACGTATTTTCAATGTGCAGTATAATCATGATACCATTCGCTATATTTAGACCCCTTGCTTATCTTGCAGAAAGATCAATTGGAGGGCTGTTTGTAATGGGTATAAGACTTATGGTACTGGCTTTTATAATAAGTGTAACTTATCATTTATTACAAAGTTTAGCCCTTCCAGACAATCCAACGTACAGACAATTGTTTTCAACCTTTTTATGTGCGGGTACAATTGCTTTTCTTTCAATAAACCTGCCAAATTCAGTTGGTTCAATTTTAGGAGGTAATCCAAGTCTAACAAGTAAAGGGCTTTTTGGTTTTGCGTCAACATCAGCTACTATGGCAGTTGGTGCAACAATATTACAGAGTAAAGTAAGAAATGAAGGTTTTAAGGCAGTTAAATTTGCAAGCAGTAAAATAAATGGTGGTTTTCAAAGATTTAGAGCATAAAATTTTTTAAAGTCATAACAGACAAATAAAATAAACGAAGATTTTTAAAGACTTATAGCTCAAAATAAAAAAAATGTCTGATACCAGTCACATAAGATTTTTTTGAACATAAGGAACAAAAACTATGAAAATGACAGATATAAAACAAGTAGAAACTCCATATATGAGGGCAAGACAAGAATATGATGATTTAATTGGCAATGCAGTTGTAAGGGCGTCAAATTGGCGTACAGCTTGTTATATCAGCCTTTTTTCTTTGATAATCTCAATTACAGGTTTAATCATTGTTTCAAATAATAATAAGATCATTCCATATGTTATCGAGGTTACAGACACCGGAAAGGTTAAATTAACTGGTAAGGCTGAAAATAATCAATATAACCCGGGTAAAGCTGTTATTCATTATTTTTTAAGTGATTATGTGAAAAATATTTGTAGTGTGCCTATGGATAAAGTTTTGCTAAGAGATAATATTTTAAAAGCCTATAACTTTGTTACTAATAATGGAAAGAATATTTTAAATGCATATATGAAAGAAAAAAAGCCTTTTGAAAAAAATAATTATGCATCAATGGTTGAAATATCGCATATTTTAGAAATTAAAAAAGGAAGCTATCAAGTTCAGTGGACAGAAAAAAGCTTTCAAGACAATATATTAAGCTGTCAGGTTGTTTATGTAGGTATTTTTTCAATACAAATTATTCAGCCTGAAACAGAAAAGGAAATCAAAATAAATCCATTGGGTTTATATATTGATTTTTTCAGTATTTCAAAGTACGTGGAGGGTTAAAAATGTTAAGAATAATACTATTTTTTGTTATTTTTATTTGTAATATAGCCGCTAGTCCATATCAAACAATAATTAAAAATAATAAAAGTTCAATCAGACAGCCAGACAAATCAATAAATTCTATAACAGTTTATAAATATGAACAGGGAGCACTTTATCAAGTTTACTGTTCGCCTTTAAGAATCACAGATATAATATTAAATACTGGTGAAAATCTAACTTTTGAGCCGGCCGCAGGTGATACAAAAAACTGGATTGTAGGTATTACTACAGCCGGAGGGGTAAAACATATATTAGTTAAGCCTGTAATTGAAAATATTAAAACAAATATGATTATCTCAACAAATGAACGTATTTACTATCTTGAATTACATAGCAGTAATTCTTTTTATCAACCCGGCCTTAAATGGGAATATAAAACCAATAAAATAATTAAAAAGAACATAATACCAATTGTTAAGACAAATTTATTAGATGATATCAAGGTACATGATTTTAATTATAAGATTGTAGGTTTGTATGATTGGAGGCCAGTAAAAGTATTTAATGATAACCAAAAAACATATATTCAATTTTCAAAATCAATACATAAGTCTGAATTACCAGTGTTTTACATTGGTGAAAATAATCAAATAGTCAATTACAGAGTATATAAAGACTATATTATAATTGACCGGCTTTTTAAATTTGGCTCGTTAGTACTTGGTAATGAAGAAGTAAGAATATTTAAAGCAGACAAAAAAGAAGATTATGGACATCTTGAATATGAACAGGCAAGTTTTAGACAAATGATAACTTTAAGCGTTTTACCTGTTTTTGTTACAGTGTTATCAATTGCAGTCTTTTTATGGTAAAAAATCATAATAAGCTTAATATATGTTATTTAAAATGACGCAACGTCTATAAGTACAATATATTAGAAAACTAAAACATGCTAAGATTTTAAGCAGTATATAAAATATAATATATCAAGTAAGTTATAAAATTAGGGTAAAATCTCAATTAAAATTTTTTGGTGATTCAATGCAAATTCCAGATATAAAAAAAATAAAAAAACAGCCTGTAATAATAGCAATAGCAGTTATTATGCTTTTGATTATTGCTATTATTGCCTTTAATGAAAAGACAGAGATTAAAGAAAACAAACAATCAATAATACCAAAGGATTTTAAGCTTGAATCTGTTTTAAAATTACCTGCCAGTTATTCAGATATAGAAACAAAATCAACAAAAAAGTCTGCAGAAAATGAGCAAAATTTTCAAATTCAAAAAGCAGGTCTAAACTATAGATCATGTAATGATAATGATAATTTTTACAGCTATCAAGGATATGAAAGTATTGAAACTAAAAAGCCGGTATATAAAGAGATTGAGAATCAATCTATTGATGATGAAGTAAAAGAAAAACAAGAAATAAAAAAAGATCATGTTGATAGTGCAAAAAATTCAAGCTTGTTTTTTAATACTGGTTTTACAACAAATAAAGACACTGGAAAACATCAAAAAGAAACTTATCAAGGCTTATCAGGTCAAGATTTTGAGTCAGAAAATATTAAAAGTCAGAGATATAAACAAGATTTTATTGAAAAGGCTAAAGATATTATTTGCCTTAATAAAAGGATTCAAAAGTTGAAATCACCATATCAATTAATGTCAGGTACTGTTTTGCCGGGTATTTTAATTACTGGCATTAATAGTGATTTGCCCGGACAAATTATAGGTCAAATTAGAGAAAATGTATTTGATACAGTAACAGGCAAATATCTTTTAATACCACAAGGCAGTCGTTTAATAGGTCAATATGACAATATGGTTGTTTATGGTCAGGAAAGAGTTTTGCTTGTATGGTCAAGGTTAATTTTTCCTAATGGTGATTCAATACAACTTGATTCAATGCCGGGTGCTGATATAGCCGGCTTTTCTGGTATGAAAGACAAAGTTAAAAATCATATATGGAAAATTTCAAGGGCTGTTTTGTTGTCTTCTTTTTTAAGTACAGGTGCTAAATATGCAAGTTTAGAAGATGAAAACAACCTTTCATTTGCTCAAACAATGGGCAAGGATGCCGGAGCAGGTTTTAACCAGTCAGGTCAGAAAATAGTCAGTAAAAATTTAAATGTTCAACCATGCCTTGAAATTAGACCGGGAAAGCGTTTTTCAGTAATGGTTAATAAGGATATTATTTTAAAGCCTTATGGGAGTGATAGTTAATGAAATTATATATTGTAAGTATCATATCATTAATGTTTATGGCTTTATGCTTATTTCTTAGTGATATGATTATTATAAATGCCAGTCAATCAATGCAAAAAGGAGTTTATTATTATGCAGGAAAATCAAGAAACAAGCCAGAGTCAAGAAACAATGAGCAAAAAAATAATAAGTTTCATTCTAATAGTATTGAAAGAAACAGGTATAGTTATAATGACATTGTTATTTATATTCCTGAAAAAAGTATTTATTATTTCGCTCAAAATAGGGATTATTTGTCTAATTATATGGCATATATACTTAAACTGGTGAAAGGCTTGCCCGGTGATACTATAGAGATAGTAAACAATATTCTTTTTATTAATCAAAAACCGAATGTAACAATATTAAAATATGACTCTAAAAAACGTAAAATGCCAGTTATAAGCAACAAAATTATATTAAAACATAATGAGTATTTTCTTTTAAGTGAAAAGGAAAACAGCTTTGACAGTCGTTATTTTGGGCCTGTTTTAGAGTCAGAAATAAGGAAGGTTAGACCATTATGGACATGGTAGTAAGATACAAATTAAGACAATATTTATTGCTTTTCTTTTTATATGTAATGATAGTTAACATAACATTTATCGTTATCTTTGGAATAATACCAATGGTAAACTGCATGGATTACTTGTTTTATAAATGTTCTAACATAATATCATATTTAATATTTCCTTGGATAAGCCAGAAAACAGTAAGTCAGGAATCAATATATTATGTTCAATATTATACTGGAATGTTCGTTGCTATTGCTTTAAGGCTTTTTATTTTATTTGTTGTTATACTGGCATTTACACATAAATATTTTAAGAAAGTTCTATTTAACCCTAAAAAAATAATAAAGCAGGTATATAAAAACCATAATATTGACATAAAAATAGGACGCAAAATAAAAGAAGGCCCTCAAATTAGAAGGTATTTTTTAAAAATAGTTAGCAAAAATACTACAATAGCAAGAGTTAAGACACTGGCTGAAGATTTAAAAGTATCACTCTATTTAAACAGCTTGCCAGTTATAACTACTGGTCAGGGTAATATATTATTGGACGTTCCAAAGAAAAGAGAATTTATATACTGGAAAGATGTTGATAAAGGCACAAGTAAAATGAGTTTTCCAGTTGGTAAAAGCATTGATGGTCAATTAATCTTTGTTGATATGGTTGATCCGAATCAATGTCATTTATTAATTGGAGGCTTATCAGGGTCAGGAAAGTCAGAATTATTAAAGTCAATAGTAAGCAGTCTTATTTATAAAAATACTACTGAAACACTTAAAATTACAATCATTGACCCAAAACTTTTGACATTTACAGGCTTGAAACAAAGCAAGTTTTTGACACAAGAAATAATAACAGACATTAGTCAAGCAATTCAAGCTTTGCAATTGGCTGTTTTAGATATGGACAAACGATATGAACAGCTTGAAAAAGAAGGTTTTGAAAATCTTAATCAACGAATAAGAAAAAATAAAAAAGATATTCCATATCATGTAATCATATTTGATGAATTTGCAGACTTGATTTTAAGCAGTTCAAAAGAAAAAAAAGATTTTGAAAATTTGGTTGCACGAATAGCGGCTAAAGGTAGAGCCGCAGGCGTGCATTTAATACTTGCAACGCAAAGGCCAGATTCTAAAGTTGTAACAGGTCTAATCAAGGCAAATTGCCCTTTAAAAATCTGTTTAAAAGTTACCTCACATATAAACAGCAAAATAATTTTAGATAAAACCGGAGCTGAAAACTTACTTGGTAAAGGTGATCTATTTCTTGATAAAGGCAATGGCCTTGAAAGAATTCAGGGACTTTATATATCACCTAATGAAATTAAAGAGTTAACCACTGATAAAATAGATAAAACAGATAACAAGGTTAATCAAATAGAAAGTGTAAATCATGAGATTAAAAATAAGTCTGAAATAGACCAGTTATTAGAGGCAATGAATGAAATACTTGATCCGGGCATACACTATCAAAGAGATACAATTTATAAAAAACCAACAAATTTTATAAGATTGCATATTAATAGTGCATTAGAAACACTTTGTAAAAAATTTGACCAGGTCAATATAACTGAATTTGACCTGGTCAAATTAAAACAATTAGATGCAACACAATTTAAACAAATGCTTGAAAATGCAGGATATACAAAAGGTAAGGCAAAAGGTAAGAAAATTGGAAAAAAGGTTAGACACTGCATAATGTTAGATATTGATAAAATGCAGGTTAACAACTTGAAAATAAACAATTTTATAAAAGGTTAGACATGAAAAGGTAAGAAAATATCGACCTATTATACTAGGAAATTAAATTCTTTCTTACCTTCTTACCTTTTTTTTTACTGGAATACTAAATTTATGAATTTTTATAAACAATATATCAAATCATACTCATGGAAAAAAAAGAGACTTGAATTTATTCAAGCATCAAAAAATAGATGTATGATGTTCCCATTTTTAAAAGCAAAATATGTTCATCATATGCACTATAGATTTAAAGCAGGCAATGAAAGAATATGCAAAGACGTTTTAGTATTAAGCGGTTTTGCACACTATAAAATAATTCATGGTTTATTATCATGCTGGAAAAGGCCATATGAACAAAATATTTACCCTAATATGTTACAAAGAATAAC
>Ga0272440_1003755_pt1 | contig 11192 bp, 3 predicted proteins | sample SSMMMBAug17_FD_192440 | JGI IMG/M metagenome (GOLD analysis project Ga0272440, IMG submission 192440) | Marine sediment archaeal communities from Little Sippewissett salt marsh, Falmouth, MA, United States - SSM-MMB-Aug17 | ecosystem: Environmental > Aquatic > Marine > Wetlands > Sediment ... | reverse complement strand
AAGCTGTATGAAGAAGTAGAGTTGCTGAACAAAAAGAACCTTAATGAAACTAAGCAAGGTGATGTGATAGATGCACAGGCTAAACAAGCTAATGCGAATACTCATAAAATAATAGCGGATACGTATACTAACTATGGTAATTACTCATATACAATAGGGGAGACAGGATTAACTGCAGTAACTAACTTAACAGCTACGTCTGCACAAGCTACTAGATTGAGTAAGTATCAAGGGGATATAGCTAAAGAACAAGCTAAAGGGTATGCGTATAATGCATGGAGTAATGCAGTAACTGGATTAGCTAGTATGGCTGGTACTGCACTTACAGTAGATGTAGATATATTTGGTGAAGGTCAGATAGGTGAGACTATGATAACTAAGTTAAATAGTACACTAGACAAGTTACGAAATGTAGAGACAATCAGTGAGTATGTATATGAAGGTACAGATCAAATACTTATATACACTAGGACTAGGGATCTGGTAATAGATGCAAATAGTATAGATAGTTATGGTTCATGGACTGATTGGGCAGAGATAACTGAAGCAGGTACGTCGTTTGATAATGTGTATTGCACAGATGAAGTATTAGAAGGACTAGATAGTGCTGATACGTCATTCACTGAAGTAGAGTTTAAAATCGTAAAGTTCTAGCATGAAACAACCATTAATGGATTTAGAAACTGTACTAGCTGGTAGATGGGCTAACTATACTAGATTTAAGAATCAGTTTACCAGGTACTGGGGAACTGAGATGGTTACAGTTGATGGTGAACAAGTTGAAGTGTATAGGTATGCACAAGACATAATGAACTTACCTGCTGAAGCAGAGAACCATAGAGATAATGCTGATATTGTAAAGTTACTAAAATCATTAGGTGCTTACCAAGATTTGAAAGATCAATCGTGGAAAGGTATAACTAGTGCATGGATGTATTTGAACCCTAAGAAGAATGGGTATTCAGATGAGGCAGAGAAAGATAACTTAAGACAGTTACTATCTGATGCTATACATGACTTAAGTTCAGGTACGATAAACATATCTAGTCAAATAACTAAGACTGTAAGAACTGATGATGGGTATAGCTATACGTCATATAATATAAGTAATCCTATGGATGTAATTAATAATATAACATTTGACTTAGATGCTATAGAAGAAATATATCCTGGATTTACTGAGCTGTATGAAGAAGGCGGGTATGATGAAGAAGAGATGCTATATGCTAAAGTGTTACTTGCATACCAAACATTATGGGATAATCATGACATAACCACATGGTATGAAGAAGTTGAAGAAGAGGATAATAAGTACAAAGAAGTATTATTGATGTACTTACTATTTAGTGCAGATATAAAGTATAGTATTAATAAAGTCACTACGTCAATAGAGCTTAAACAAGTAGGTACGCATACCGTTACTAGATATGATGGTGGAGGTAATTCAGTTACTACAGTAGAACCAGATTATAGACCAGTCCATACTGTAAGTATAGATGTAAAGATAGATACTAGCCAGATAATTGGGCTTAACTTAGATATAGTAGATGATATACATGAAGATGTGCTAGCAGTAGATACAGCTCCACCTAGTGTGAGTGTATATAGTAGCTCAAGAACAACTACATTAACACCTAGTAACCCAAGAAAAGTAGCTATGGCACTAGATAGTATGTTTGACATAGGTGAGCTAGATGCTGAAGATGAGTTTGCTGGGTTCTGGGTAAAGTATGATGGTAAATGGAGACTAAGAGTTGATGCGATAGATGGTAAGGTACGTAAAGCTAATGGCGATAGCTTCAGTTTAAAAGAAAGATCAGCATACTTACAAAATGTAATAGATCAAGGCTATAAAAAGAAAAAAGCATCACGTTGGAAAAGAATACTAGCTATAGTAATAGTAATAGTAATAGTAGTAGTAGTAACATACACTACAAATGGTACTGCTACAGAAGCGGCTATAGCAGGAGCACAAGCATTACTATACTCTAGTTTAGCTATAACAGTGCTGCAAGCTGCTACTGCTGCATGGGGTTATGAAGATACCTCAATGGCATTAGGTGAAGCAAATACTACGTTAGCACCTGCTGTAAAAATAGCAGCAATTATAGTAATGATAGATGGGCTGTCGCAATTAGGTGAAGAGTTAGCTAAGACTGCTGCTGAACAAGGTGCTGCTGCGGCTACAAAACAGGCATTACTATCCCAGCAAAGTATGGTCATAAACAAAGCAATAACAGGGTATTACGAGCATGAATTAGGTAAGATAAGTGATAGAAATGATAAGATGAGGAATGAGATAGCTGAGTTAGAATCACAATATGAAGCTAACTTATATAGGGATTTACAACAAGATTTCATTAAGATGTATACAAATAAGATGGCTCAAGATCAAGCAGCTTATCAGTATACAGATGTGAACTATGTACCAGTTAAAGGACCATACCATATTGGTAACATACAAGCTACCAATGTACAGGCATGGTTACACAGCAAAGTGTAAGCTTAAGTAAATAATAAATAAAGTATTATATATACAAATATGACAATAGGAGAATGATATGGGTATAGGCATGAGTGAATATGAATCTAATTTCGCTTTAGATGGTGCTAATTTGAGTGACTCTAACAGAAAAATTAGAAAAGCTAACTACAAAAACTTTACAAATAATTATAAAGATTATGGTACGTATGCAGCGACTAACCCAAATACAGGTGGGTATTCAGTTGCGTTAAATGCTTACGAAGCAAAACCTTATGGGTTAGCTGAAGGAGTATATAGTGCTGACCAATTAAATAAAGCAGGTAATAGTAAGATACCTAGTAAGCTGTTTACAGGAGAAACAAATGCGTCGCTTACAAATGGACCAGTACAGCAGACATTCCAAGATACTATGAGCCCATGGGATCAAATGCAAGCAGCTCAAAACCGTATAAACACTGAGAACGCACAGAACGACTTAATTAAAACACAAGCACAGAAACAAGAGGCTACTAAGTTTCTTATGGACAAAGAACTAAAAAATAGTGGACCTAGTGGGTTTGAAATGGGTTCTGGTGGTGAAGTAGTTTCTTATGGTAATAGTGGTATGGAAGGTGCTCAAGATAAATACTTAAGTAGCTTAGTTATGGATCCATCTAAAACTGCTGGCTCTATGATAGATACTAATGGTTTAACTAATCAATTAAACGCTTCCTATGATGCTATGGGTCAAGATTACACTGGTTCGTATGATAAGGGACTGTATGGTCAGTTAGGTGTTTCAGAGCAAGATTACTTCGATATGGGTGGACGACAAAGATTAGCCCTAGATGAACAGTATGATAGAGCAGACATAGGAAGTGTGCAAAATAACATAGCTAAGATAAAGAATGCTGATGGTACTCAAGGATTAGCTACAACAGGTGATAGTAGTAAAAGCTGGTTACAAGAGAATGCTGATGGTGTAGCAGCAGCTGCTAGTATAGGTCAGTTAGGGTTAGGATTGGCTCAGTACTTCGATCAAAGAGATGCAATGAAGGCACAGTCAGGATTATTAAAACAACAACTAGCTGATGCTAGAGAATTAGCCGTTAATAGAAATAAACGAAATACAAGCTTAGCTGGTATAAAGCTTACGTAAGGAATAGATATGGCAACAGCAAATAATATGAGGTTTAATTATAATATTGGTAGTCCAATAAACGCATATGGTGGAATATATAAGGCATTAGAGGATGTTAACCATACTGCAAGTGGTATTAGTGATAAGACTCTGGCTAAGAAAGAAGCTGATATGAAAATGGCTATACTAATGGATCAGAATGATAGAGCTAAAGAAAAACTACTAATGGAAAAAGAAGCTATAGGTAAAGAGGACTTAAGCAAACTAGCTACTAATAAAGCTATACAGGCTATACTTAATCCTAATACTAAATTAAAAGATAACACTATACTAAATGACCCTAATGTGGATCAAAGTAAAGTACAAGAAGCTATTATGAATAGAGATACTAGAGAGCTTAATAAATTAAAGTTAAATACTACTAAAGCTACTATGAGTCAATCAGGATATACTTCCCCATTTGAGAAAAGAACTAAGACTGATCCAATAACTACAGATAAGTTAACTGCTGAAGGTAAGAATACTATGTCTATAGCTGATAAGTATAATCAGGATATGATTGATTATCAAAATAAAGTAGATGCTATACGTAATGAATCTAAAATACTTAATCAAGCTACTAAAGATATTATGGGACCTGAAATAGGTGCTACATCACAAGTACCCAAGCATATACTAAATATGGATGCAGTAGATAGTACTACTTCTATTGGTTCAGGTTTACTTGGTAATTATACTGATAAACCCATGCAGAATATTAATTTAGGTCCTATACTAGCTCCTAATGAGAAACCTAAAGAAGTACCTAGTCAAACTAGTATAGATAAAAGAATTGCATCTATACCTAAACCTCAAGTACCTAAAGAGTTACGTTTACCTGATAAAGGGGGTATATATGATGATACTAAACTATTTGAAACTAAGCAAGGTAAGAATATATACTCTGCAGAGGGTATTAATACTCAAATACAAGAGAAGTTACTAGCAAATAAAAAAGCATTTAATAAAGGTGAGATAACTCAAGCAGAGAGAGTTTATAGAGATGCATATGTTAAAGAAGAAGGTAATAAACTACTAACTGGTTTAGCAGGTATAGATGAGAAGGCAGCTGACCTTAAATTATTTGAAACAAAAGAAGACATTAAACTTAAGAATAAACTATCCGAAGCTAAAGTTAAATCTGCTAATAATATGCTACTAGAGCGGTTCAAAGCTAAGGGTAAAGCTAATATAACATCTAGCCAAGCTATCAAAGATGTTAAAGACTATTTTAGTATATTAGATATAGAACCTTCAACAGAAGACCTTAATAAAGCAATAGAGCAGTATAAAGCTAATAATGGTAAAATAAACATAAATTTCTAATAAATACAAGGAACCAATATATGATGGACTATATGGATCAATTAAATAATAGTTTAGGTAATCAGGGGTTTTCCTCTGAACCTGAACCCCTAGGTATAAATAAGTATACCCTATCTGAACAAGAATTAGATGGTATTGATAAGGTAGCTCAATCAATGGCTAACTTGGCTCAAGAAGCTCCTGTAATGGATAAGTATAAGAGACTAAGTGTAGCTGCAGAGAATAAGAGACAAGCACTTAGAAAAGATAATATAGATTATGGAGATGATAGTACATTTATAGAAGGTGCTAAATCATTTGCTAATAACTTCCTACCTCATGAGTACCAACTAGCTGTTAATAGGGATGGTAAAAGATACACTACAGAGAATAAAATATTCAATGATGAAGATTTGTCTAATGCATGGAATAATATACAAGAAAATCCTAATGGGGATAAAGTATTATATTACCTAAAGAAGTTAGATGGTTATAATGAAGATGGTTCACCTAAATGGTTATATAAGCCAGGTATTGCTCATGTAAGTGCTGCTGATAGATATAAAGCACAGCTAGCAGATAGTGAATGGCAACTAATAGGTGAGAAGAGATTTGATGAAGCTAGTACACTAGAGAAGAAGATACATGGTAATGAGGAGTTCTTAAAACATAGAGCATTTGATTATGGTACATCTACTACTGATCCAGATAAAGCAACTAAAGAAGGGTTAGCTTATAATGACTTTGGTGCAGGTAAATCTGAATTATACACTAAAGATATATTAGGTATTGATACTGGTTCAGAAGAAGAGTACAGAGCTAATCAAGAGAAGTCTAAAGCTGTTATGATGGATGCTTTAATGACTCCAGGACAGCGTAATGATACATTTGAATTTATTGATGCATTCCAAGCAAGTGCTGTAACTTTAGCAGGTAAGCTTATTAAAGGTGTTGGTGAAGTAATTTCAGATGCAGAAGGTGATGGTGCACTAGAGTCTATAGGTAAGAAATTACAGAAAGATGCAAATAAAATAGCTGGATATAATCCTAAAACTATGATGAACGGTGCTGCTCAAATGAAAGCAGGATTTAGAGAGGGTAACCCTTTAGATATAGTTATGGGTGCTTTAAAAGCAGGGCCTCAAGCTGTTGCTGGTTCAATACTTGAAACTGGTTTAGTGGCAGGTGCTATAGCTTCTGGTGGTCCAGCAGGTGGAGCAGCAATATTAGGATTAATTGCGGCTAATACTAACGATACATTAGATGAAAGAGAGAAAGCTAATAATGGTAGAAAAGCTACATTAGAAGAAGCTACTGGTGTATTTTTAGGTGAATCACTAGCAACATTAATAGACTATGCATCATTTAAATTTGTTACAGTAGGTAAGTCTTTAGGTTTAAAAATACCTAATGAGACTAAAGTATTTAACTTTGATAAAGCATTAGAGACTATGAAACCTAACTCTATAGTAGAATTTACTAAAGCATTAGGTAAGATGACAACTAAAGCTTCTACAGCTTATGGAGCTGAAGCAATACAAGAAGGTGCTACTGAATTAATTAGAACATTAGGTTCTAAATATGGTACAGTAGAATATCAAGGTGAATCAGTATTAGATATACTAAAAGATCCTAAAGTATTTAGTGAGATTAATACTGCTATGGTTCTTGGTGGAGCAGGTGGTGTAACTATGAATGCACCTAAAACACTTAAAGAGGGTGTATCTGATATAGCTAAAATAGCTAAAGAGAGTAACCAATATAAAGATACTGAATATGCATCAGAAGGTATTACTGATGAAGCAGATAGAGCTATTAAACTAGACGCAACTGAGTTAGGTATAGAAGAATCTAGAAATATGTATGAATCATTTAAAGGTACTGCAAAGATACTGGATAGAATAGCTAATATGGATCCAACTAAAGCTCATGTAGCAATTAATAAACTAAAGAATGATCCAAGATCACAAGGAATGTTTAGTAATATAGAAGTTAATAACAAGTCTAATAAAGAAGAGGTAGATAATGCCCTTAATATTATGACTGGTTCATTAAATGCTAACTTAAATATACTAGAGAGTAAAGTAAAGCAACAAGGATATAGACAACAAACTATTAAAGAACAAGAATTACCTAACCAGGGTAACTTTAAAGACTTAGTAGGTAGAGCTAAAGAGTTAGATGGTACTAATAAGAAAGATGTTACAGGATTCTTAGATTCTCTAGAAGACTTAACAGATGATAGATTAAAACAATTAACTGATCCAACAAGTCAAATGAGTAAGAAATTAGAAAAAACTCTACAGATAGGTACTAATACATTTAAAGTAGATATAACTAGAGTTAACCAAACAGCACAGGATATCCTAAATCAAAGACAAGTATCTAATGAATTACTTATTGGTTCAACTAATAATGACTTAACTGCAAGTATTGATGTGCTAAGTAATCAAGCTGATCCAAGTAGTAAAGATATTAAGAAGTTATTTACAGCAGTAGCTGCATCTAATAAAGAATTAACTCAAGAAGATGTAAATAAGTTAAATACTCTTAGTGATACATTCCTTAAGACTAATGATGTTACACCTGCTATGCAGAGAATACAAAGTAAGTTTAAGAAGATATTTAAAAGTAAACTAACTATGACACCTACAGAAGCTGAGACTACTACATATAAAGCACCAGTACAAGTAGATACTACTAATGATAACCCTGAAGTAATTAATGTACACACTGTTGACACTAATGGTAAAGTAAGTGTTAAAGAAGTTACTGACCCTACACTAGTTAAAGAGAAAGATGTTGTAGATATAGTTAATACTATTGATGGTATTTCTCCTAATGTCCTACCTATTATCCAAAATACTATGTCTCAACTTATTGCTAATAAGAAAGATAAGCCAGAGGTTAAGTATGATCTTAAGTCTTATATAGAAGATGTAGTAAGAAAAGTACCAGATAATGCAAGTACTAGAGAAGTTAAAGAAGCAGTAATTAATACAATTAATAATCCTAATATGCGTAAGCTAGTTCTTTATGCAACTGATCCAAGTACAAATAGTATACTTAATAGTGATGATACAGATGTTATTATTACTGAAGATATTGATAAGATTATTGAAGATAATTCTAAAAGAGAGTACAGGGATAAGAAGCTAAAGAAAGATAAATTGTATAAGCCTACAGTAACTCTAGAGAACCTTACTAAGTTTTTTACTGGTGACACCTCTATGTTAAATCTATCTTCTGACTTAAGTAAAGTAAATAACTTAACATCTAATATATTTAATACTAAAGCTAAAGAGTTTATTGATAAAATTTCTAATATAAAATTACCATCTAGTAGGGTATTTAATAGTGAGAACCAAACAGATAGTGATACTAAAGCTAAATTACTTAGTTTTATTGGTATGGATCAGGTACTTAGTTCAATGAAAGCTAAATTAGATATAGATAGTAATTTAGGGTTCCCTGCAGAACATAATGCAGTAGCACCTAAAGAAGAAATTATATATCAAATAGGTAAAGCATACTTAGATACTTTTGGGAAAAATGTATATGGTAATCCTGAATCAGTAGCTGCTTTACAAGCTAGTATAGGGCAAGATGCTATAGATATGTTAGTAGACGCTAAAGTTATTGAAGAAGTAACTATTAAGATGCCTTCTAATTACAATCAAGTTGATGAATATGGTGAAACTTCTATGAGAAATAAGAGTACATTAGACAATGTTACTAAAGAGTCTTATAAAGGTTTTGAAACTGTTGGGTATAAGTTTACTAATATTGATACTAATACACATAAGTCTAAACAATTAGAAGAAGCTATGGATCAATATAAAGAGCTACTACCTTTAGTTAATGCATTAAATCCTGAGAACCAAGAGTTACCATTTAATCAAGAGAAAGTAGTACCTAAGTATAATAATAAAGGTGTACCATTACCTAAAGAGCAACAAGAAGCTATACAAGCTGCACAAGAAGACCCTTTGTACATAAAGGGTTCATTTAAAAAGATACTTGATCAAATGCATGAAGACTATATAAATTATGTTAATAGTGATAGTAAACCTAATAAGTATTCTTTCTTTACTGGTTCAGGTAAGAAATGGGGTAACTTAATTAATACATTAAGTACTAATGACTTCTCTCAAGCTATGCAAGATACTGTAGTAGGTAAAACTAAAGGTAGAGTAAATGCTATGATTAACTTCCTAGATAATTATGAAGAATTAATTAATGAGCCTCTATATTTTAGTTATGATGTAGCTAATAATAATAGAGCACATGTATTTGAAACAGTGTTAGACTTTCAAGGTGATAATCAAATAGCTAGAGCTATATTAACTGATAATGATCCTAATAGCATTAAAGTAATAAGGACTAAAGAAGAGTTACATAGATTACTTGATTATGTAGTGGATGAATCTGGATTTACTTTGGCTCAGGTTGTGGGTACTGATACAACTAATACAGAATTAGAAGAAGCATTAAATTTATCTTTTGAAGAGTTAATCGACCCTACAATGGATGATGGTCCTATAGTATCTGGCGAAAAATCTAAGTTTCACACACTAGCATATTTAGAAGTAATTAAAGATATAAGACAAGCTATAAACAACAATACACCCCTAGATATTGAAACTCAATTTGTACCTGGTGTAGATGCTAGTTCATCTGGTCTTGTTATTACCATGTCTTCTATGTATGGTATTGATCCAAAACTAGATAAATTTATAGAAGAGTCTGGACTACTAGAAGGTAATAAGTTTGATGGGTATAAAATACTTATAGATGCCATTAATAGTAAAATAGATAAGTATAAGGAAACTATTAAGAAAGCACCAAGTAAGTCAGCTAAGCTTGCTAGCATGTTAGAAGAACTTAATCTTATTAAATCTTTTTTAATTAAAGAAAGAGATTTGTCTAAAGATCCTACAATGACTTATGTATACTCTTCTACGCCTAAAGCTATTGCTAGAAGGCTAGGTGAGTTTATTACACAAGAACTAGATAATAGATTAGTTAATAAGAATGATCCAGACTACTCTAAAGTACAAACCCTTATAAGTAATACTCTTGGGTCAACTACAGATACTCTTACTAATGAAGACTTTAATAAGCTTTCTAAACACTTTACAGAAACGATAGGTAACTTCTATGGTAAAACATTAGAAGAAACATTTAAACCTCTTACAGACGTTAGAAACAAGTATTTAGAAAAGCCGTATATACTGCTGGATAACATAAGAAGAGATAATGCTAATACTTATAGTGATATTAAATTTGCTAACCCATTTGAAACTTCTAAAGACCCAGAACAAAGAAGAAAGACTGGGTTATCTTTACTTAAAGAAAAGCAAGTTGATATAGGTATGCTTGACTCAGATAATAATGTTAGAATGTTTAAGCAATCACAAGAAGGTAATGTAGCTTCAGGTAATGTACTCCCTCAACATATTACAGATAGTTGGTTAATGTTTAAATCTCTTAAAGAGGCTAAAGACAAAGCCGAAGATTTAGGTATGGGTGTAAAAGGTGTTATGACTGTACATGATGCATTATATGGTGATACAGACTTTCTTAACTTATTTACTGAGATATATAATAAGAATGCTATAGAAGCTGCTTATAATATTGATATTATAGGTAATATGTTAGATGAAATGAAATACGTACAACAAACTTATGCTTCTAATCTTACACCTGATTTTCAGTCGCAGCTAACTGAACAAATACAATCTTTAGAGTCTGCTATAAACAGAGCTAAACTAAAGAAAGATAGTGTGTTTAAACAAGATGGATTCAAGTTAAATATTCTTGGTAGTATGAATAGTGTTACTAGCGAAGAAGTAGACGCAATCATTGATGGTTCATTTAATACTGACCCAACAAAGAAAAAGAAACCAGTAGTTAAGGCTAAACCTAAACCTAAGAAAAAACTTTCTACTAAATACCCAGAGGTAAGTAAATTATTTAATGCTTCTGGTTTAGAAATAGATACACTACTTAAATTTGGTAAGGTTACACAAGATCACTTAAATTTACTTACTAAATTTTTAGTGGATCATAAAGATAATATCGAAGAAGTAGTTAAAGAAGTATCTACTGTAGGTGAGATGCAATATTTAGATAATAAAGTATACTTAGCTCTTAAGAACACTATGGATACTAGAACAGGTAACACTACTGCTATGGAAGACTTAATAGAATTAGCTGCACATGAAGTAACTCACTTCTATG
>Ga0272440_1003754_pt1 | contig 11192 bp, 7 predicted proteins | sample SSMMMBAug17_FD_192440 | JGI IMG/M metagenome (GOLD analysis project Ga0272440, IMG submission 192440) | Marine sediment archaeal communities from Little Sippewissett salt marsh, Falmouth, MA, United States - SSM-MMB-Aug17 | ecosystem: Environmental > Aquatic > Marine > Wetlands > Sediment ... | reverse complement strand
AATGATTATAAAATTTATTTTTCAGTAAGTGAAAATGGTCAACAATCTATTGATATTATAAGTAATATTTCTATCACATCAAAAACATGGTACCATATAGTAGCATGCTTTCAAAAAGGAAATATTTTACTTTACATTGATGGTAAAAAAGAAAATGAAAAACAAACAAATTTTCAACAATTATATACATCAACAGTTCCAACACTTTTGGGAGCAATGTATCGTAATGGGATTGAAAGTAAACCTTTTGCTAATATGATTATGGATGAGCTAAGATTATATAATCGTACTCTTTCTAACTTAGAAATAAAAGAGTTGTATGAAATAAAACCTGGTCCTAAGATTTTAGATCATATGCCTAAAGGAATTTTAAGAGAAAGCATCTCACACGTTGATATATTATTTGATAAGCCAATTATTTCTAAGTTGTTTACTTCAGATGACATTTTAATGACAGGTCCTGAACAACAGGTTATTGCTGTTGATGAGCCAGAGCAATTGAGTAACAGCCTCTACAGATTGGGATTTGCAGAACAGTCAGCAACAGGAATCTATACAGTTGAAATTGGGCCTCATATTTTAGATAAAGCAGGCAATGAAATGGACCAGGATCAGGATGATATAAATGGTGAACAAGAAGATATTTACAATGCTGAATTTCAATTAAATGTTTTACCTGATAATGTTTTATTGGTTAATTTTAGTGGACAGGCCAGTGATTTTGATTCACACCATATTTATGAAACTCTGGTAGAAGCTGGAGCAACAGTAGTTTATGCAAATTTAACCAGCGAAAAAAGTGAAAATATACTGATTTCGCTATTGCAAGATGTTGATAAACCCTACCAACAGGTATGGGTTTTTGATTCATCTACAAATGATGGATTTTATCCATATGCAATTGATGCTATTAGAGATTGGTATCTAAGTAAAGATAATCGACATATTATTTGTGATGGTAGAATGAGAGCTTCTTATTGGACAGGTCAATGGCAAACAAATGGTCAGCTATTAACAAATAATTATTATGAAAACCTTAAACTTAATGGTGGAGGATTATTACTGGCAACAGATCATCCTGATGATCATCCAGATATAAACTCAATTTGTGAAAAAATAAATATTACTAAATTTGGAGAACTTGCGGGATATAAAACAGTAAAAACAGATTCATCATGCTCAATTATGTCTTATCCAAACGAACTTGGAGATGTACTAGGTACAACGTCACATTCTTCAAAGGTTTCATTTGGAAAACAGCCAAATGGAGCTTACCTTTTTTGTATTGCATGGGATCCAGATAATTCTTCAAGCTGTAGTATTTCAACAACAATAACACCATTAATTCCAACAAATATATCATCTCAAAAAATTAACAACATAATTGAATTGACATGGTCTCCAGCAAAACCTGAAAATAAAGTTTCTCATTATAATATTTATGTTAGTGACAAACAAATATCATCAATTTCAGGAATAAAACCATATCAAACAGATATTTATCAAACACATACTCAATTAATTTCTCTTCAAACAGGTAAAACCTATTATATGGCAGTAACAGCAGTTGATACATCAGGAAAGGAACGTCATGAAGTTTTTTCTATATCTACATCCCTGGGTTCACCAAGAAAATCTTCAGGTGGTGATGGTAGTGGTGGCTGTTTCTTAGAATTGATTGATTATTGATTTTCATCTTGCTTTCATACAAATGCTGTGATATTAATTTTAAGTAATTATATGAAAAATTTTTAAACCGTCATAATATTCGGTATTTACAACTTTTTTTAAATTGATAAAGGAGGAAGTTTTTTTATGAAAACGTTAATTTGTGGCGCAATTGCGGCTTTACTTGGACTCATTGGTTTAGCAATTTGGTGGCAGCCATTTTTGCAATTACTTGCAGGGACAATTCCAATCGGCCTTTTAATGGGTGGATGTTTGGCATTATATCTTGGCTTAGATGAACTAAAAGACTCATGGCGACAAGAAGGATTTGATGCAAGTGAAACCGAAGATTCTGAAAGTTTGAAAAAAAAGCTTGAAGAATTAGAAAAAGAAAATGAGGCCTTGAAATCTAATAAATAATACGATTGTATTTTTTATAAAAGCCCTATGTGAAAAACATAGGGCTTTTTTTTGTTATTAAACTGTGATTCCTCAGAAAGGAATATAATATGGAACAAACATTATCTATTATTAAGCCTGATGGCGTTAAAAAAGGGTTAATCGGTGAAGTAATTAAACGTTTTGAAAGTAATGATATTCGAATTGCTGCAATGAAAATGATTCATCTGACAAAGAAACAGGCAGAAGGTTTTTATGCTGTTCATAAAGAAAGACCTTTTTTTAATAGTCTCGTAAGTTTTATGACATCCGGTCCCATTGTAGTAATGATACTTGAAGGAGAAGATGTTATTGCTAAAAACAGAACTCTTATGGGAGCTACTAACTATAAAGAAGCAGATGAAGGAACTATTCGTCGTGATTTTGCAACAGATATAGAAAAAAATGTTGTTCATGGATCTGACGCTCCTGAAACAGCATCTTTTGAGATTAATTATTTTTTTAATACCTTTGAAATCATACCTGCTTAATCTGTCCAGGTAATTTCCGAAGAAAAAATATAATCAAAAAAAGATTGAGTTGTCTAATATATAATTTATTGTTTTGATAGTAATGTAGAGACAAGGATTTTCTTTGTCTCTACTGTTTATAATTAAATGTTTTTTTCGGAAATAATCTCAAAACTACCTCAATTTTATTAAAAAAACTATGAAAACTTTACACAAAGTTAATCTTAATAATATCGCTATTGTATTGAATAACCCAAGATTTCCTGAAAATATTGGCTCTTCAGCACGTGCCATGTGTAACATGGGAATAAATCGTCTCATTGTAGTTAATCCTAATGATTGTGATTTAAATAAAGTCTTAAAACTTGCAACTCATTCAGCTTATGATGTTATTGAGAATATGTATGTTTATGAAAAATTAGATGAAGCACTCGCATCATTTCAATATGTTGTAGCAACAACTGCACGTTTGGGAGGATATAGAGTTTCTGTTCAATCTCCTGGAGAATGTGCTCATAAACTAATTAATATTTCTCATCAAAATGATATTGCTATTGTATTTGGTCCAGAAGATCGTGGACTGATGAATCAAGAAATAAAACTCTGTCATTCTTTAGTTAATATTCCAACTGCAGAATTTTCATCATTAAATCTTTCTCAAGCTGTTATGGTTATTTGTTATGAGTTGTTTACTGCAAGCCTTGAAAAAGTTAAAGCATTTCAGCCAAAATTGGCAAATCATCATGAATTGGAAGCTTTGTATTCCCGCCTTCAAGAAGTCTTAAAAATAATTGATTTTATACATCATGATAATCCTGAACATTGGATGAACAATATTCGTAGATCTTTTAATCGTTTAAATCTACGTTCAAGAGATGTACGAATTATTTTAGGCATTTGCAGGCAGATGGATTGGTATATTAATAAACAGAAAAAATAATAATTCCTGGCATTATTATTTGGAAATAAGAATACAAAAAACTAATAAAGACACTGTTGATTGACTTTTAATTATTATTTGTTATATTAATAAAAATCGAATAATTTAGCTGCTTAATAGTAGCTAGTTCATAGACTAAAACCCAGATTTTATGAGTAAATGGAAGGAATTTTAAATGACTCAAAATTTTGTACCAGTAACACGCGAAGCACATGAAAACAAAAAGATTAAACCTGTAAATTCATTTGAGTTTGCATCGGAAATTCATATGGTATCTGTAATGATGCATGAATTTTTAAATGCTGCTACAGTTTATCCTATTGTTTTTTTGGAAGATACAGAAAACGATGTGTTCAGGCCAATGGCTTTACTAGGGCTGGATCCACAGGAAAACCTTTTTGTTCAAAAAGATGGTACCTGGAAAGCACCATATATTCCTGCAATAATTAGGAGGTATCCTTTTGCTCTTGCAAAAACTCAAAATGATGGTCAATTTACTGTATGTATTGATGAAGCAAGTGAATCTGTCAATGAAGAAGAAGGCCAACCTCTTTTTAATGAGGATGGATCTATTGCTCCTGTCATGGAACAGGTAAAACAATATCTTACAGGACTGCAACAAATGGAAACTATAACAAATGATTTCTGTAAGACTTTAAAAGATAAATATATGTTTACACCATTGAACATGCAAGTTAGAGAAGCCGATTCTGTCAAAAGACTTACAGGTGCATATGCAGTTCATGAAGAAAAGTTGAATAATATATCTGACGAAGATTTTCTTGAGTTTAGAAAAAAGAATTTTTTACCAGCAATCTACAGTCATCTTACATCTCTTGCTCAGATAAATAATCTGGTACAACTTCGAACCAACAAGAATAAATAAATCAATAATAAACGATGATGAATAATAATATAAGGGCGCCCAGGCGTCCTTATATGTTTTAATAGCAAGGATTAATAAAATGATAAAAAGAACTATTCTTGCTTTTTTTTTTATATTCATAAATATCATTCCAGCATGGGGAACTATTCCTGAATTAGAAAAAAAGGTTCTTGATGATTTATTTGAAAGCACTAATGGACCACAATGGCTTCAAAAAGATGGTTGGAATGATAGCGATGTTTGTAATAGAAAGGGAGTAACCTGTAATTCTGATAACACTAATGTGATAGGGCTCAAGCTTTTTTATAATCAATTAACAGGGTCTTTACCAACAAATTTAGGAAATCTAAAGCAGCTTCAAACACTATTTTTAGCTGGAAACTCAATATCTGGTTCTTTACCCCAATCTATGAAAGAATTGTCATCTTTAACTCATCTTGATTTGAGTGATAATAATTTAGAAGGGTCAATTTTTTCATCAATTGAAAATCTTTCAAATTTATCATTTCTTTCCATTTCAAATAATCAATTGTCTGGAGATGTACCTGATTCAATTAAATATTTAACAGGACTTATGCATTTAAACCTTTCTGGAAATAATTTATCAGGATATTTGCCTGCAAGCATATGGCAGTTGCAATATTTGAGTTATTTAAACCTTTCTGGCAACCAGTTTATTGGTGACGTTTTAACAGATTGTTATAGTGCAAAGTCATTGTCGTATCTAAACCTGAGTAATAACAGATTTTCTGGTAGTATTCCAAACTCTATTGCAGACCTTACATTGCTTTCTTCACTTTATTTGTCAGATAATAAATTTTCTGGTGAAATTCCAAATTCAATTTATAAAATAAGTCAACTCGTATATTTATATCTTGAGCATAATGAATTAGAAGGTAATATTCCAGAAACTATTGGACAATTGAGTTTACTTCAGACTTTAAGGTTGAATCATAATAAATTATCTGGATCAATACCAGAACAATTGGGAAATTTAAACCAGTTAATACGTTTGGATTTAAGTAATAATAGTTTAACAGGCATTATACCTGAATCTTTTGCTGGTCTTGCTCAGCTTCAAAGTTTGTATCTAAATAACAATTGTATTACAGGGCCTCTTCCTGTTAATTTACACCAATGCCAAAATTTAAAAGCTTTGTTTTTGGCTTCGAATATAATTCATGGCCAAATACCAGAAGAATGGCTTGCACTTACATCTCTTAATGATGAATACTCAGATTTTCGTTGGAATGCTTTGCGGACTGATAATGAAAATGTTAAAACTTTTATTAATAAAAAACAAAAAGGAGAATGGGAAAAAACACAAACACTTTCTCCAAATAATTTAAGGGCTGTGATTATTTCTGACTCATCTATTGAACTTAGCTGGGAACCTCCTGTTTTTCAATTATATCCAGGAAAATTTGAAATTTATTATTCTCATGATGTTGAAGGGCCATTCCAATTATTTTATGAAATTACAGACTTAGAAACTCAAACTATTACTTTTAACAATATTGAATCATGTATTCCATATCATTTTAAAATAAAAACAATTACATATCCTCATAATAATAATTTAAATAGTGTAGATAGTAGTTTTAGTGAAATGGTTTCAGTTAGCATACTTTCTGACTTTCCACAATCAGAGCGAGATGCACTTTTAGCTTTTTATCAATTAACCGATGGAGTTAGCTGGAATAACCAATATGGCTGGATGGGTATTAATGGCACAGAATGCAGTTGGTATGGTATAGAATGTAATTCAGAAAAAAATCATATAATTTCAATTCAATTAGCCAGTAATAATTTAAAGGGAGACTTACCCCAGGATATAAAAGAATTATCCTATCTTTTACGTCTTGATTTACGTGATAATAATTTACAAGGTGAAATTCCAGCAAGTATTGGAGAATTGACAAATTTAACTCATCTGGATCTTTCTGCAAATAATTTTGATGGCAATATCCCGGTAGCCATAGGGCAACTTATTAATCTTGAGGCCTTAATGCTATACGACAATGAATTACAAGGGAGTATTCCAAAAAGTTTAAGTAATCTAAAGCTTTTAAAGCGACTGTATTTAGAAAAAAATCATTTAAGTGGAACTATACCTCGTGAGCTTGCTCTTTTGTTTAAATTGGAGAAGATTCGTATACACAGTAATCAGCTTATTGGAGAGATTCCTGATAGCTTTACTATTCTTTCTTCTTTAATATGGAATAGCAGTGATTTTCGTTGGAATGGTTTATACTCAAATAACCAGGATTTAGTTGATTTTTTAAATATTCGTCAAAGAGATAATATGGACTGGACAAAAACTCAAAATATAGCACCATCTAATATTTATGCAGGGCCTTCTGAGGAAAATGGAATAACACTATTTTGGACTCCAATACCATATAATGTTGATTCAGGAGGATATGAAATATTCAAATCAGAAAATGCATATGGTCCTTTTCAACATTACCATACAACTTTTGATAAAACAGTATCAAATATCTTACTGTCTGATTTAACTCCTGGCACTCCAGCTTATTTTCGAATAAGGACTATTACACAATCGCATAGTAATAATAATAACACATTAGAAAGTAATTTTTCTCCTGATATTTCTGTTGTTTATAACCGAAATCAACCCTGGATTTCTAATATAGCCAATCAGACAATCTATCAAAATACTACCTTAGATATTTCTTTTTCTGTGGGTGATGATACTGCTTTGCCACAATATTTAGAAGTATATGCTATTTCGTCGAATGAAAGTCTGGTTCCATCTGAAAATATTATCATATCAGGATCAAGTACTAAAAGAGAACTAAGTCTTTCACCTGAAGAAAATCATGTTGGATCAACAGAAATATCAGTTAATGTTAAAAATAACAATTTCATTGCTCACACAACATTTACGTTGAGTGTTATCGCAAGAGAGAATCCGCCTCCATCACCAACAGGGCTTTTTGTTGTTAGGAATAATTCATATGTACAATTGAGTTGGGATTTAATTGAAATACCATTTGGTGTTAAATACAATGTTTACAGAAGTACAAACGAAAATGGACCATTTCAATGCATTAATTTTGAACCAGTTGACATGAATAGAATACTTGCTCAAAAAAATTTTATAGACCCAAATGTTGAAAATGGAAGATTGTATTTTTACAAAATAACTTCTATATTAAATAATACTGAAAGTGATGAATATTCAAATATTGTTCAGACAATACCAGAAGACGTTCAAACAATTATTGGTGATCTTGATGCTAATGGCACTTCTGATCTTAGAGATTTAATTCTTGTTTTACAAATTATTTCAGATATTAAACCTCAGGGATATATTCTAGCTTATAAAAATAGCATTAATAATACAAACAAAGTAAACCTAAATGATGCTATTTTTTTGATTAATTATTTAGGATTCGCAAAGAACTGATGATTTAGGTGATTTGTGTAAATCACCTTAGAAATCACAATAATCAAAAGAGAAATATATATGAACAAACAAAAAACATTTAATGATCTTGGACTTTCACCAAGAGTTTTAGAAGCAATCAATAAAAAAGGATTTGAAGAACCAACAGAGATTCAATCCATGACTATACCTTTAATGTTACAAGATAACACTAATATCATAGCTCAGGCCCAAACAGGAACAGGAAAAACTGCTGCTTTTGGATTACCTTTAATTGAAATGATTGATACAAAAATTAAAACAGTACAGGCACTTATTCTTGTCCCCACAAGAGAGTTAGCTATTCAGGTATCTGAAGAAATCAATTCACTAAAAGGAGATAAAGATATCAAAATTCTTCCTATATATGGTGGACAATCAATAGACCAACAGTTAAGAAGACTAAAAAAAAGAGTACATATTATAGTTGGTTCTCCTGGAAGAGTTATTGATCACTTGAATCGAAAAACATTGAAACTAGGGGAAATAAAGCAACTTATACTTGATGAAGCTGATGAAATGCTTAATATGGGATTTATTGAAGATATGGAAGAAATCATGAAACATACAAATCCCGACAAAAGAACACTTTTATTTTCAGCGACAATACCACAAAAAATTAAAAATTTAGCTCACAAATACATGGATGGGTATACCTCCCTTAAAGTCAAAGAAAAACAAATGACCCCTCACCTGACTGAGCAAATATATTTTGAAATTAGATCATCGGAAAAATTTGAAGCCTTATGCAGAATTGTTGATATAACAGATAATTTCTTTGGTTTAATTTTTTGTCGTACCAAAATTGATGTGGATGCTTTAGTAAATCGTTTAATTGATAGAGGATACGATGCCGAAGCTATCCATGGTGATATATCACAAGCGCAAAGAGAGCGAACATTAGATAAGTTTAAAAAACAACGAACAAATATACTTGTGGCTACTGATGTTGCTGCGCGTGGAATTGATGTTAATAATCTGTCTCATGTTATCAATTATGCTCTTCCACAAGATCCAGAATCTTATGTTCACCGCATTGGTCGTACTGGAAGGGCTGGGAAAGAAGGCACTGCCATTACATTTATAACTCCGAGTGAATATAAACGTTTACGCTTTATTCAGAGAATAGCCAAAACAGATATAAAAAAATCATCAGTTCCCAGGGTAAAAGATATCATCGAAGCGAAAAAGAAAAAAATACTTGATGATTTATCACATATCCTTGATGACGACATTGATGAAAAATACTATAATTGGGCTAAGACCTTATTAGAAAATAAAAATCCTACAGAAATAATGGCAGCTATGCTCAACTATTGTTTTGAAGAAGACCTTAATCCTGATACTTATGGCAAAATAACAGATATAGCTCTTCCCTTAAAGCAACTAGACAAACAAGGAAAAGCAAGACTTTTTGTCGCTCTTGGTAAAAAAGACAATATGACCCCCAAGAAGCTGGTTTCTATGATTATGAATAGGGTCTCTGTCAAGTCCAAACAGATTAAAGATGTGCAAGTGTTGAAAAACTTTTCTTTTGTTACTGTTCCATTTAATAAAGCTGAAAAAATTGTTTTAAGTTTTAAACAAAAAGGACATAAACCACTAATAACTCATGCAAAAAAGGGACAATAAAGTGAAGTTGTAGAGACAAGGTACGCCTTGTCTCTACAATTTTAGGATAGGGTTTCTTTAACACCTGGTAAACCAGCTAAATATTCCAGGCGGACTTCATTAAATTAATTTACAATATCTAATTTTTGTTGTCGTTTAAACATTTCTTCAGGATCTTGTGCAAATTCCCAACTTGTAACAATCCCATAAGCATTAAGTATTTTTTGCAATAAATCATAGTTATTTTTAATAGATTCTTTTACCGAATCATAGCCTCTTTTTGCAGCTTTTCTTCTTTCCCAAAATGCTAAAGGGTTCATGTCAAAAAATTTATGGTCATAATCTGAAGGTTCAATTAGAATAATATCACCCTTAAAGTTGGGGTCATTTCGATAATATTCCATACCATGCATCAGGCGAGTGTGAAGCATAGTTCGAAAAACTTGATTGATTAAAGCGTACAATCCATCATCTGCAATATTTAAACGATGTTTTCTTTTTTCTCTATTAGAATAGGTTTCAAAGTTTATTGGTCTAAAAGGATTATAACAAATAACAAGGTCAGCCCCTTTATCGATAGCAACATCCATACTTGCTGTTTTAATTACTCCACCATCAACATAGTCAGAACCATCAATGCGAACAGGTTTATAAAATATTGGCACAGCAATAGAAGCCTGCATACTTTTAGTTATTGAAACTGTATTCACTTCATCTGGACCAAAAATTACACGTTCTGCTGTATCTAATTTAGTTGAAGCAATATATAGACGTTTTCCTTTTTTTTCATATAGTTCGATAAAATCATTACATAGATTGTTTCTTTCAAGATTTTTTCGGATAGATTGTTCAAAGTTGTCTGTATTAAAAATACTGCTTGGAATATATCCCCAGGGAATTGACATATAGTCATCTTCTAAATCAACTTCAACAGCCATTGAAAAAAGTGATTCAAAATTTTCATAAACAGGATTGGCAAGTACTGAGATTAAACGTTTTCGAAATTCTGATCTGAAAACATTATTAGATTGCAAAAAACGATATAATCCTCTTGGAAATCTGGTAACAAGATCTCCAAACATCATCAAGGGTTTTGATACAAATTCTTTGAAATTAAAATAATAAAACTCTGAGGCCATTATAGGATCCAACATACCTTTTCGGCCTTCTAAACTCTTTGCAATTTCTGATGTTGGAATACCATTTGCCAAAAAAATAGATAGTATAGAACCTGCACTAACACCAACATAAATATCAAAATCACGAATATTTTGATTAATCATGAAATTAGACAGTGCATTCATACCACCAATCTTAAAAGCACCTCCTGAAACCGCACCTCCTGATAAAACCAGGGCAAGTGTTGGATTTGGCTTGGGATTGTTTAAATCACTCTTTTGTACAAAGGTGATCCCCATGGAATCCTCCAATCTATCTCTTATAGGTAAATTCTTTTTCAGAATTCATCTAAAAAGAAAATAGAAAATTAATAAAAAGAAGAACTTATTATTTTTATCACATCCTTGAGCATATAAAAACTCTTTTATTCAGGAATCAAAATTGGCAAAAGGATGCCTTTTACATTAAGACATCCTTTTGTATTTGTCGACAAAGGTCTATAAAAAATTGATTTTAAAATCAATTTATTTTTTACTCAGATGCCTTATCAGCATCCTGTGCTTTTTTAAGTTTTTCAACAATATCAGCGAGTTCCTCAACTCGTTTTGT
>Ga0272440_1003753_pt1 | contig 11192 bp, 8 predicted proteins | sample SSMMMBAug17_FD_192440 | JGI IMG/M metagenome (GOLD analysis project Ga0272440, IMG submission 192440) | Marine sediment archaeal communities from Little Sippewissett salt marsh, Falmouth, MA, United States - SSM-MMB-Aug17 | ecosystem: Environmental > Aquatic > Marine > Wetlands > Sediment ... | reverse complement strand
AATCAGGAAATACATCAAACATGTCTTTTATTGCCAAAAATTTCTATCTTAAGGATGGTGCGAGGATACTCAGTCGAACCCAAAAAAATGGCAATTGCAGTGATATTTCGATTCAAGCTGATGAAAGAATAGAGTTGTCCAGTAAAAACAGTCTTTATAATGAATGCTCAATTTTTTTTGATACTTATGGTTCAGGTGATGCTGGAACGATTGATTTGAAAGCAAAAATAGTTGAATTTGCAGATGGTGCAAAATTGTCTGTCAGCACAAAGGGTACAGGCCAGGGCGGAAACATCACGATAAACGCTTGGGAAGTGCTTCTTAATGGAACAAGAGATAACAGTTCATCAGATCCTGATCAGGGGGCACGAATTTTTCTCAGATCATATGGCAATAATGCAGGTGACTCTGGAAATTTATACATTCATGCCACAAATATCAAAATGGCTGATGGCGCACAAATCAAGGCCCAGACATATGGATTTGGCAAAGGTGGAGATATAACTCTTATCGCTACAGAAGATATTATTATTGAAGGTATTGATGGTAATGATAAACCCGCTATGATTAATGCATCTTGTGATCGGCTGACTTCTGGGAATAAACCATCTGGTAATGTGACAATCAGCGCAAAAAACATTGAACTCAAAGATGGCGCATGGATCAGCACACAAACTGAAGGCAATAGCGATGCTGGTACGATCAAAATTACTGCTGTTCAAAGACTTAAATTGTCTGGTGAATGTCAGACTGTTAAAAATCTTGATAAAGATAAACTTTCCAGTTGTATTATTTCATCAGCAAGGCTCAATAGCAAAGGCCAAGGCGGCAAAATCATAATCAATGCAAACGACGTTTTACTTTTAGATGGTGCATATATTGAGACTGGAACAGAGTCATCAGGGAATGCGGGTGAAATAAATATCAATGCACAAACGCTTACATTGATGAAAACAAACACTAACAATCAAAGCAGTATGATAGAAAGCAACACACATGCAAAACAATTTGATAAAGATACGCATATGACAGGAACAGGCGGTAAAATTACAATCAATGCTAAAAATATTCATTTGTTTGATGGCGCACAGATTAGTACCAGTTCTATTGCTGATATTGAATCCAGTGGTAAAGCGGGAAATATTCAAATCAAATTAGGCGGCACACTTCGCATTTCAGGCCAAAACATCAATGAACTAGACGTCGATCATACATCATCTGGCATATACGCCCGATCCAAACAAAGCAATGATGCCCATGCCGGCGCAGCGGGTAATATTGATATCATTGCCAATAATCTTGTCATGGATAATAATGGATTGATATCCACCGGCAATAATGGACAGAGTAAAGCTGGTGATATTAATATTCAAACCAGACAATCCATTCTATTAACCCATTCAAGTATTGCATCTGAAAGTACAATGCCTGTAAGTGAAAATCAGAAAGGCGGCGCGGCCGGTTCTATCAGAATTCATTCTGGGGGTGATGTGCAATTATTTCAATCTGCACACATTACGACAAATGCTGTGTCATCAGGTGGTGGTAAAATTGACATTAACAATCAAAACGCCCTGACACTCATCAACAGTGATATCACAACGAATGTCAGCGATGGCAAAGGTAATGGCGGTGATATTAATATTCATACCGATCTGACTGTGATGAATCACAGCATTATATCTGCCAATGCCAAAGCTGGCGATGGTGGTGCAATCTACATTTATACCCGAAACTTACTTCAATCGACAGACAGTCGCATTGAAGCCACATCGGAATCTGGCAATGATGGTTCTGTTGAAATTGAAACCCCTGATGTGGAAGAATTACAGAATTTGTTAAACTTGTCTGACAATTTTTTAAATTCAATCAGTATTGTCAATACCCTGTGTGATCAGACACTTACTCACGATTCAATTCAATTTGTTGTTAATTCTCCTTTTATTCCCAATCTGTCTGCAACATGGTACCATCACTCAACAAAGACATCGCCGCGCTTGCTAGCATCAAGTATTACAGATCAATTTGATAATTTTTCAAGTGATTTTTCAGATGATGCTTTGTATCAGGATAAAAAATGAATAATTCAAATACCTTTCAAACAATTTACAATCCCCGGACATGGCGCCAACGACCAATGCGAGAGCTGATATTTCAACTGATCCATTGCCATTGGAATATATTGCTGAAAAGATTTCTTCCCTTTGTTCTGAGATAAAAACGCAAAAGCGCCCAACATTTGAAAATTTCGAAAAAGGCGACAATATTGAAAAGTCTCCATAAATTTTTGTTTATCGACATCAACCAGACACCTGTATTTTTCAAAAAAATAAGCAAGCAATGATTCTTGCAAATCCTTTTGCAACCCGACATATGGATCAATCAACAATGATGCCAGGTCATATTGCACTGGTCCCCATCGCGCTCCCTGAAAATCAATGATATAAAATCGATCATTAGCCCGCATAATATTTCTCGATTGAAAATCACGATGCATAAAGCCCCAATGAATATTTTTCATGGCTGCATTTACCAGATTCAAAAAATCTTTTTCCAGCATAGACCATTCCATATCCAGCCCTAAATACCCCTGAATAAATGATTCAACAAAATATCGGCATTCAAATTGTAGAATCATATCCGCATCATAATAAGCGGTCTGGCATGTATGGCGACTGCTAAAATCTTTCGCAGCCACAACAGACATTTGAATCAATATATCAATCACAGATTCATACGCAGTTTGTATTTGATCGCGTTCCAATAAATTTATATAATCCTGTAAGTGGATATCACCCAAATCTTCAACAAAAACAATTCCAGAAAACATATCATAATGAATGATTTCAGGAACCGGCACTTTCCTGGCAAACAAATGGTTTCCGATTTTAACAAAAGATTCCACTTCCAGACAAGTCTGCGACCCATTATCCTGATTTTCTAATACAATGCCCGGAACGTTGGGCCGACTGATCCCATGATCCACCATAATTAAGGACTGCCCCGCAGCCTGGTATCGCCACCAGGAACGATCCGAACCATCACCTTTCAGCTTGATTGCATCAAGCTTTTCTAAGGAATTGACCCCTCTTTTTTGAAATGCATGTCGTGCCAGGTAATGTGCAGATGCCCGGGCATATCCTGATGGTGTGCCAATATCTTCCCAATAATGATTTTTAACTGAATGCGCATAAATGCAATGGCCATCCTGTATCATTTTTTCATAGGCAGTAATAATGCTATAATTCGTATTGTTTGGAATATAATCCCCAACCAAGGCATCAATAATGTGAATACCAGTAAAGGCTTTTAATTTATCAATATTTTTGACGTTTCGAAATGCCACAACGCGATTATTATCAAGATACACTGTATTGAACTGTGGTTCATCATGCATAATTAACGTAACAGGCGCATCATGACTTTGATGAATCTGAACGAGCTGATTGAAATTTAAATCAGTGACAATATCGCTGTTGACAATCAAGACAGGATACGATTGCACCTGATTCAACATATTTTTGATTCCCCCACCTGTCCCCAGTATTTCAGATTCCTTGTGCAGATGAACTGGAACCGCATAGTTTTGCTGATTAAGAAAATTTTGGAGGTCAGCCGCCAGATGATGTGTATTAATCTGGATATCAGTAAAACCATTAGCAATCAGTTGCATAATTGTATGGTGGATAATTGGCTGACCATCAATTGAAAACAATGGCTTGGGACAAATTCGGCTATGCGGGGCCAACCGTGTACCAAAACCTGCTGCGAGTATCATTGCCTGCATCATTTTGATAATACCATCAGATAATTACGAATTTTTTGATCATAAAAATGAATTTCATCCACATTTTCTTTGCCCTTGATATTGTGATAATTGAAATACTGTATGGCATTTCTAAAAACAATTTTCGATATAGATTCAGTTAAATCAATGTCTGTTCGTTTAAACAACTTATTTCCCATTGCATACATTTTTTTAATCGCCTCTTTTTCATCAAGCCTGTCCTGAGGGGTCTCCATAAAAACATCCAGGGCAATCCGATATGATTGTAAATACGATTTTAAAAATAGTGCAAAATAGCCCAATTTTCTGTATCCAACAGATGTCACATTATAGACATCGGGTAATTCGGCATGCGGCATAACAATGGCATCATCAACAAATGCTTTCAGGCTGGTTTGAATATAGTCTTGATTTGTTTTATCTGCATCATAGGCAAACTCGTTTTTAAAAAACTCCTTCAAAAAATCATAGGTTTCATAAAGATCATCCTCTGAAAATTGAAACGCATCTCGCGACAGAATTGCAAGTGATGTAAAAGCTGCTGGTATAAAAAAACAAATACAGATATTTTTGTAATAATCCAGTTGATGTCTTTTATTCGTGTTGACACGTATGCGAGAGTCTCCCAATGCCTCACGAACATTGCTCACTTCGAGTTTTTCAATAATTTTTCTGCTGGCATAGGTTTCCAGAACATTGTCAACAATCTGAACATAATTGATAAGCGTTTCAGACAGCTTTACATTGAGTGATACAAGATAATTCAGATAGGTTTCAATGCGGTTGGCAAACTCACTTTTTGTAAATCCTTGAAGCGGACTATTGAGCAGTGCTGATGCAACCAGCGCATAAGGCGTAACCACTGTGACTTCATTGATCGAATTTATCAGACGATGGCCAATATTTCGATGTAAAATCTGATATTCATTTGTAGTCATATCCTCAATGGGCGTGTCAAAATTTTTCAATATTTCTTTTAATGATATGGGTTGATTAAACTGAACGTAGATACGTCCAAAACGCCTGGACAAAAATTTTCTGGCCTTAATCACCTGGCTCAAGCTTTCGGGCTCTTTTTGATGGCCTTCAATTTCGCTGATATATGCTTTTTCCTCAATTATTTTATCATAACCAATAAATATAGGAACAAACATTAGATCAGGACACATGCCCTTTTTGTAAGCATCCAGAATAATGGATAGTAAGCCAAATTTGGCCAGATTCAGCTTGCCTGTTCGGCTTCGTCCACCCTCAATAAAGAATTCGATATTGAAACCTTCCTTCAAAACTGTGTTTACATAAGCGGCAAAAACTTTTGAATACAACATGGCGCCACGAAATGAACGTCTGAGAAAAAATGCACCGCCACCTCTGAAAATGGGTCCCAAAGGCCAGAACGACAAATTTTTTCCAGCAGCAATCAATGGGCATGGCATATTGTTATGATACATAACATAAGAAAGAATAAGGTAATCAATATGGCTTTTATGGCATGGCGCAAGAATTAATGGCCCTTTTTGTGATGCCTGCTTGAGGACACTGATCATTTCCTGATTATACTCAAAGCCTTCAAACATGTTGTGTGCGATCCACCCCACTGACCATGAAAATAATTGTATCCAGTTGTGACTTTGTTTTGCAGCAATTTCTGTGAGATAACTATCCGCTTTTTTATAAACCGCCTGAATAGGCACCTTGCGCTGTGTAGCATATTCCTCAAGAAAATCCTGAAATTCCGCATTACGCAGAATGCTCTCTTTAAGCTCTTCATTTGTTTTCAGCGTAGGACCTACAATACTTTGGCGATGTCGATTCAATCGGTTGATCATTTCCTGTCGAACCAGATAAGACAGATGTTCAACACTCCGATTGTGATTTTCTGGCTCCCGAATAAATTTTAACAGATTGAAAGGTTCCGAGCTTTCTACAAACACATTTTCAGGTCGTTTTAACAACATAAACATCCGCCTGAGATTGCCAGGATTTTCTTCAGTGCCAAATATTAATTCAATCAAGCTTCGTTGGGATTTATGCGCTTTGCGGCTGAACAGAATCCATTGCGGCACCAGATATATTGGACGATCCATGGATTGTTGAATCTCAATCAGATACTGAACTGGATCAACCTTTTCCTTGACAAACCGACGATAAAAACCGCCTGGTTCCAACAACGATAAATAACAACTTCGGCCATTTTTTATTTCATCACGAATGTAGTGTGTATGAAATGGATTGGGACGATGCCATTTTTTCAAAACATGGTACAGCCATGACATTAAAGCCTTAAAGACCCTTGATATTGGTTGCCACAACACAATTCTATAATCCAGAGCGATTTCTGGAAAAGGTAAACCTTCCTTTTGATAACGACTATAATAAAATAAAAAATCAAACGTGCTTTTATATTTTGTGGTGTAAACGATATGTCCTTTCTCCTGCAACGCTTTCAAATGATCTGTTTGTTCCGAACTAACCCGAATGCCGGAAAAAAATATCTGAAGTGCTTTATTGGCAAAATAGCCAATATATCCAGGCAAAAAACATAAATAACAGGTGGTCTGGACTATACGGCCAAACACAGATTTTATTCGTTCAAAACGTGTTGATTTCATGACATCTCCTTTAATAGATCAAGTTATCCTGACAAAATACATATCAGGATTTCCTGAGTTTATATTCGAATATAATATTTAAATCAATCTTTCTATTCCATTATCAATTATTCAATTTCATTTGTCAATTATCAATTCGTTTGCGGCCAATCAAAAAAATCCTGTGATATCAAATTTATATATTTATAAGACATATCAATATGTTATGATAATTAGACATATGAGATATATAAATTTTAAGTCTTTATTGATTTTGGGCTTGCTTTAACTGAAATGCTATGTTATTGAGTCCAAAATAATCAAGTGATAATTAAATTTTAACCTTATTCGAAAAATTGTAAGCAACATATTCCATAATAAATTTAATTATGTTGATATCAACACGCTGAATGTGGCGCTGACAATTTTAAAGTTTTAATTGATAAAAGGAGGAAGAATTTTTATGAAAACCTTAATTGGTGGCGCAATCGCGGCTTTGTTAGGACTTATTGGATTAGCAATTTGGTGGCAGCCCTTTTTGCAGTTACTGGCCGGAACCATTCCAGTCGGACTTTTATTAGGTGGATGCCTGGCTTTATATCTTGGCCTTGATGAGTTGAAAGATTCCTGGCGACAGGAAGGATTTGATGCCGGGGAAGACTCTGATAGCCTGAAACAAAAGCTGGAAGAATTGGAAAAGGAAAATGAGGCCTTAAAAGCCAAAAAATAATTTTATTTTATTTATTCAAAAGCCCTATGAGAAAGAATCAAAACTGAATCATAGGGCTTTTTTTATATCATTATTACAAGAAAGGAATAGTCAATGGAAAAAACACTCTCTATTATCAAGCCCGATGGTGTTAGTCGTGGATTAATTGGTGAGGTTATCAAACGTTTTGAATCCAATGGTATTCGCATTGCTGCTATGAAAATGGTTTGCCTTACACGTCCACAGGCAGAGGGCTTTTATGCAGTTCACAAGGAGCGTCCTTTTTTTGACAGCCTGGTAACATTTATGACATCCGGCCCAATTGTCGTTATGGTACTCGAAGGTGACGATGTGATTGCCAAAAATCGAACATTAATGGGGGCGACAAACTACAAAGAAGCGGCTGATGGGACCATTCGAAGAGATTTTGCCACAGATATTGAAAAAAATGTTGTGCATGGCTCCGATGCTCTGGAAACAGCAGAATTTGAAATCAATTATTTTTTTAATACGTTTGAAATGATGTCCTGATAATTTACAAAATTTTCAGGTTCACTCCGACCTGTCTTACAGGTCGGAACACCCGACCAACCCGTATTAAAAATTCTTTTTACAACATACAATCATGAAACAAAAAGAACATCGTGTCAATCTTAATAACATCGCAATCGTCCTGAATCAACCCAGATTTCCCGAAAACATCGGCTCTGCAGCCAGAGCAATGCGGAACATGGGTATTGAAAGGCTGCTGATCGTTTCCCCACAAAACTGTGATCTATCAAAAGTCATGAAGCTTGCAACGCATGCATCGTATGATATTATCGAAAACATGATCGAATACGATTCATTGGATGAAGCCCTTGGATCGTTTAATTATATTGTTGGCACAACAGCCCGCCTGGGCGGCTATCGCTTTGACATTCAATCGCCCCGCGTATGTGCAGGTCATTTAATTGAAATATCTCATCACAATGATATTGCCATTGTTTTTGGCCCTGAAGACAGGGGTCTCACCAACAATGAGATAAAAAGCTGCCATGCCTTGGTCAACATCCCCACAGCGACGTTTTCATCACTGAATTTATCGCAGGCTGTGATGGTATTTTGTTATGAATTGTTTATGGCAACCAGTGATTCAACCAGATCTTTTGTTCCAAAACTGGCTGATCATCATGAATTGGAAAGAATGTATCAACGTCTTGAAGACGTTCTTACCCGAATTGACTTTATTAATCATGAAAATCCAGACCATTGGATGCATAATATTCGCCGCTTCTTTTCACGCATGCCCATTCGATCTCGTGATGTTCGGGTTATCCTTGGTATATGCAGACAGATGGATTGGTATGTTGGACAGCATAATAAAATATAATTACTCATAGTAAAGGATTAATTGCGGACGATAATCCTTATTTGAATCTTCACTGGAATGTATCCAGGCTGACTGTTCCTTATCCAATATGGTAATGAGCATACCGAAATTGTATGTTGGTGAATTCAGCCATTGATGAACAATCTCATTATCCAGGGGAATAAGTTTTTCCTGTATACCATCACCGGAAAAACCATTGATAATAAATGATTTTCCATTGATTACATCAGCCGCCCCACCAGGTTCACTCCAGGTGGTATTATCCATTCGATTTTTCCACCCCAATTCTTCAGATTGAATCCCCCATTCCTTATCCAAATAATAGCCCGCAAGCATCATCCCACCATTCCAATCTGTCACAACTAACTTCAATTCTGCACGAACCAAATCAGAACCAGGGGGCAATGAAATATTTTTAAAACGAATTAAAGATCGTGCCTCATAAAACTGATGAAACGCTCTTAAATATCCCTCTTTGGCTGTAACGCCATTACCATTGGTATCCTGTACAAATAAATTTGTAATTATAGCATCTTCTGTTCCGTCATAATTATATAAACCCTGTTGATATATTTTTGTTTTTTCAGCAGCATATATAGTTGAACCCCATAGACAAATGATCAAAATACATATATTGATATAATAATTTTTTCTCATAATTGCACCTCCTAAAATGTTGAAGAAAATTAAAAACAAAAGAACCTACAACTTTTGTTTATTTTCTTAATATACAGGAAGTGTACCAATTTTTTTAAGAAAAAATTATTATGAATAATATTTATTAATTTTAAATGGTTATGTATTATGGCCGATCAAAAATATGTAAATTGTATGTGAAAAATTAACAATATTCTTTACAATATAAGTTGTAAACTGACTGCAAGTTTACACATTTTATACGCATTGAACGAACAATTACATTACAGATAGCACGCAAGGACAAAAAATCCGGGCATGGATAGATGATTGTGCCAGAAAGATTTGCCATATTGTTGCATGCCTGTTTTAGAAATTTGAGGTTTGTGCCAGACTATGGATTTAAAACCCGCGTCACCCAATGCCTGGGTATATGCTTCTTTTGACCAATAAGTATTTTCAAAACAAATGTCTCCCTGCGCTGTTATGATCTTGATTTGAATTATTTCGCCATCGGTCAGTTTGTTTCTGGCTGTCATTTCAACATCATAATAAATTTGAGCATCCAGAATCTCATTGGAAACAAAAGGGCTGAGTGTAACAGAAATCATTTTGCCACCAGGTTTGAGATTCAATACAATCGTTTTGCACATTTGGTTCAACATATTGAATGAGCGGGCATAAGGAAACAAATATACAGATGTTACAATATCAAACGACCCGATTTTTTTGAACTGACAGACATCAAAAAGGGTGTAATTAATTCCTGAAGGTCGCTTATTTTCTATATTTCTGGCTCTTTCAATCATTTTTTCAGAAATATCCGCGCCAACAACAAGACTTGCCCCATTCAATTTTAATTGCCGCGTGTAGTAGCCATCGCCACATGCAAGGTCTAATACTGATTTGCCCCTGATATTGCCAAGACTTTTAAAAAAAGTAAATTCTTCACTATATTGTTTTACTGGATTTTTTTTGGCGAAATGATACACATTTGCCAGTTGATTATAATCTGTCATTTTTGAGAAAATCTTTTCCAAAATTCGACAAGAGATTGTTCTTCAGCCTGATATGTATATGCTAAGGTTGTTTTTAAGCCATTTTCAATAAGAAAGTCCCATTGATTTAAGTTTCCTGTGATTAAATCAATGAGCAAGGGTTCCAATGCATATGCCAAAGAAATATAATCTCCTGTTTGGGTCAAAATACTGTTTTGATCAGGTCCTGATCCTTTTAAGGTATCTACACCACCAATGGAATCAAAACCTGCAACAATTGTCCCACAACGCATGGCTTTTAAACAGCTTGAAACAAGACCTTCAGCAGTGGAGAGATTTAAAAATATTGATGATTGTCTGATAATGGCTGCATAATCCTTTTCGCTGAAGTTTTCCAAAGGTATCCATTGAATCATATTCAGATATTTTGGATTTCTGGCATAAAGTATTCTTTTCAAATAAGGAACAAGGTCAGCCTTTCGTTGGATATATGAAATCCATTTTTTTTTGGCGAAACGATCCTGAAAATATAAAGCATCATTTAATCCTGCAACGATCAGATGAACAGGAATGTTCATACTCCACTGAATCAGTTTGCCAATAAATGGGCTTACCACCATAGCTCGTTCAATATTAAAATGCCGCCAATCTTTTTTATCGGGTAAGGTTTCAAACAAATATGACCAGCTCAGTGCAATGGCAAATCTGCGAATAGGATAGTCCTTTATTTCGTACATTATTCCGGGATAAGACTCGGGTATAACAACAATATCATCTTCCTGGATTGATCCATAGCGAATCGGCACTATTGGCTGATCTTGCAGGACAAATCCTTGTGTTGCATGAAGGATTGCGGCAGTGAAGCCATACTTGTTTAATATGGCAACATGGCGGTATAATCGACTCATACCGGCACATTTCATTTGTATGTCAGGACAATTGTATAAAATCATTGGTTACGTATTATATAACTAGGAATGCTCTGAAAATAACTTCCTCATTATTGATATTGTTCGTTTTGAGGTAATTGTACTGTAGAGACGTAGCATGCTACGTCTCTACACGACCTTATTTTTTTGTACGATCATGAAAAATGAGC
>Ga0272440_1003752_pt1 | contig 11195 bp, 6 predicted proteins | sample SSMMMBAug17_FD_192440 | JGI IMG/M metagenome (GOLD analysis project Ga0272440, IMG submission 192440) | Marine sediment archaeal communities from Little Sippewissett salt marsh, Falmouth, MA, United States - SSM-MMB-Aug17 | ecosystem: Environmental > Aquatic > Marine > Wetlands > Sediment ... | reverse complement strand
TGGGAATGCGCCCAATTTAAAGTGTTTTTTTCATCTTATTCATCTTTTTCAGCGTAATCCAGGTTCAAAAATAAGGATAAACTATGCTTCCCCCATCTGTTGGATGCGCCCGTAGTTAATTATTTAATATACCCGAAAATTTATGATCGATTACTTATGTCTGAACATGCTCCCTATTCTATTCATTTCTTAAATCCAAGTATTAAAACACCTAAGCCTACCAACAAGATACCAGTCCATTCTCTTATTGTCGGCCGCTCATGTAAGAAAACAAAAGCGAAAATAGCGGTCAAAAGCAAACTAAGTTTATCCACTGGTGCGACTTTAGATGCTTCACCGATTTTCAATGCACGAAAGTAACAGAGCCATGAAGCTCCTGTTGCAATGCCAGACAATATTAAAAATGAAAGTGATTTTACATTTATTGCATTGAAAGGATTTACCCATTTATTGGAAAAAAATACAATCCCAGCAAGAAAAATGATAATCACAATTGTTCTAATCAAGGTTGCATAATCAGAATCAATTCCCTCCAAACCAACCTTTGCAAATATCGCTGTAAGTGATGCAAAAAATGCTGAAAGTATAGCCCACCAAAACCAATCATATGTGCTGATCATATATATGTCCTCTTTCATATTACTCATCTATGGTTTGCGCTCGATAATATCGGTCAACAGGCCACCAATACCATTTCGTTATTGTATTTACACCTTTTTGAAAACCTGTATTCATTGATACAAATAAAGAATATAAGACAGGTACAATCACTAATGTTAAAAATGTAGCAACCACTAAGCCAAAAATTACCACGATGGACATAGATTGCCACCATTGAGTCGAATCACTGCTGTAAGACATGGCCATGCGATGGAAATCATATGAAACACCGGTCACCATTGGTAAAAGGCCTAAAACAGTTGTAATGGCTGTCAATAGGACAGGACGAAGCCTTGTTGCTCCTGCTGAAACAACAGCTTCTGTTACAGACAAACCTCGTTCGATGAGCTTATTGGTATAATCAATTAATACAATGGCATTGTTGACAACAACGCCTGCAAGAGAAATAACACCAACACCCGACATAATGACACCAAATGGCGACTGGATAATGGTTAGCCCTAAAAATGCACCTCCCAATGAGAGAATAACAGAAGTCATAATGATCAGTGGTTGTGTTACTGAATTAAAAAGTGTGACCAGAATTAAGAAAATTAAAAATAATGCAATGGCAAATGCTCTGGATAAAAAAACTTCGGATTCTTGCTGATCTTCGAATTCTCCAGTAAATTTAATGCTATATCCAGATGGCAATGGCAATTTTTGTAAACGATCTTCAGCTTCTTGTCTTGCAACTGGCCCGGGTATTTTGGTTTCATCAACATTGGCTTTTACTGTTACGACTCTTTCATGATTAATTCGGACAATATCGCCGATACTTCCTGAATACTGAATATCAGCAATGGTTGTCAGGGGGACTAACAGACCTGAAGGCGATAGAATCATCAGTTTTTTTAGCACATCAGCTTTTTGTCTATTCCCTTCCCCAAATGTCACTGTAATATCATAATCTTCATCGTTTTCACGATAAGTAGAAACATCCAATCCATTATATGCGGTTTTTAAGGTATGTCCAATCCAATACGTCGTGAGTCCCAAAAGGGCTGATTTTTGGCGATCAATACTGATTTGAATGGATGGTATTCCTTCAGTATAGTCATCCTGGATATCTGTGACATGGGGAATATTTTGTAAAACATCTTTAATTTGTCGGGCCAATTTTCCCAATGTTTGGAAGTCATCACCTGATATTTCTATATTGATAGGTGAACCTGTGGGAGGACCTTCTTGTGCCTCTGAGACTGTAATTTCTGCACCAGGAATATATTGAACCCGATGTCTAATTTTTTCCAAATCATTCACTGATGGTGTTATTCGATCCTCAAAATCTAAAAATTGTACCCCAATATGATTGGGTGAATTTCGTTCAAAAACACTGCTGCCAGTTGTTTCTATTGATTTTGAATAAATGTATTCAATATTAGGTAAATCACTGGGGCTGTTAAAAGTATCGCCTCTGGCTTTGTTGTGTGTTTTGGGTAAGTAGGCATGATGATAATCTTTTATGTTAAATTTTTCAGGATCATTGGTTTCTCCTGCATAACCGGTAATAGCAATTTCAATTTTTTTCATGATTCGGTCAATATATTCCAAATCTGCACCTTCAGGCATTTCAGCATTCACATAAGCATCTTTTGGGTCAATGGCAGGGAAAAACTCTATAGCTTTTTCTACGCCTACAACATACATCCAGATTTGAAACAACAGGATTAACACAGCAAAAGAAATTGCAATAACTGTTATGCGATGATTTAAAGCACCGCGAAGAATCTGTGAATAGGCTTTCAGTAATGCTCCTTTAATTTCAATAGGGTTTTCACCAGCTCTGCTGATTTGATCAGCATCAATTGATTTTGACACACCATTACCTGGAATTTTGATAAAAAAAGCACATAATGCCGGATTAATGACCAATGCAACAATAAGACTGGAAAAAAGTGTTATCACCAGTGTTATGGGCAAATATTTCATGAATTCACCCATGATGCCTGGCCAAAATATCATTGGCAAAAAAGCAGCTAATGTTGTTAAGGTTGAACCAATAACCGGATAAGCAACTTCTGATGTTGCTTTCATGGCAGCCTGTATTTGGGGAACACCCTGTTCCATATACCGATAAATATTTTCTACAATTACGATGGCATTATCAACCAACATGCCCAAAGCAAGGGTCAGGCTGAACAAAACAACCATATTTAAGGTAATGCCCAGGGCTTGAAGCATAATAAATGATAAAAACATGGAAAAGGGAATCGCCATACTGACCAGAACCGCATTTCGTAATCCCAAAGCAAATAAAAGAATGATAATAACCAGAAGAAGACCGGATATGATATTATTTTCTAAATCAGCCACCATTAAATGAATCTCTTTTGCACGATCCATCACTTTGGTAATGTTCGTTCCTTTGGGCCAGCTTTTTTGGTGTTTTTGAATCAATGCATCAATTGCTTCAGAAATGATAATAATATTTTCACCAATGCGTTTTTTTACAGAAATGCTGACCGCATCCAGCCCATTAATTCGTGAACGACTGGTTTCATCTTTAAATCCATCAACCACTCGGGCAACATCTTTAAGATAAACCGGATATCCCTGATCAGAAGTGATCACCAGAGCGTATAATTCTTCAGGTGTTTCAAATTCACCAGGAATTCTTAACTGATAACGCCCTTCTCCCAGAGTAATAACGCCACCGGATGTATTTTGATTTTCAGCCGATAAAACTTGTTCAAAGGCTGAGATAGGAATTCTATAGTAGGCCAGTTTATCTGGATCGACTTCAACTTTAATTTCTCTTTCCATACCACCGGTAACATCTACTTCAAGGATTCCAGGAATGCCTTCAATATCATCTTCAAGCTCATCAGCAATTTCTTTTAAACATGGGATACCACAAGTACCATTGAGCAAATAGACAACAATGGGCATTTCAGAAAAATTCACTTCAAAGACCAGTGGATCACTTTCTAAATCTGATGGCAATTCACTTTTGGCTTCATCAACCTTATCTTTAACTTTTTGGAGGACATCATCAATATCAGTACCTGGTAAAAATTCGATATTGATCTGTGATGATCCCTCTGAACTGACCGATTGTATTTTTTTGACCTGATCCAGACCTTTAAGTTTTTTTTCGATTTGTGTGGTAATGGATGATTCCATATCTGATGAAGCAACGCCCTTGTAATATGTGGATACAAAGACATATGGAATTGTAATATCGGGCGAACTTTCTCTGGGTAGAATAGAATAACAATACATGCCAAAAACAAGGATCATCGCGGCCAGCACCAGAACACTAATTCGGTTGGTTACTGCGGTATCTGAAATAATCACTTTTCAAGTTCCTCAATGGTTCTGATGGTTCGTATGACATTGACAGGCTGGCCATCGCTGACATCTCGGTGACCCATCACGATCAGTCGATCTCCTATATTCAGCCCTTTTTTGATTTCAATATGCCATTTTTCCTGAAGCCCTAATTCGACCTGACAAACATGAGCGTGACCTTCACGTTCGATAAATGCCAATCGCTGATTGTTTCGGGTAAGAATTGAATAGAGGGGGGCAATAATTCCATTTTCGATTTCTCGTTTTACAATTTCAACACGTACAAACATATCTGGTAAAATTTGATAGTCGGCATTATGAATGGTCATTTCCAAATTATACAAACGAGCGGTGGTATCTGCTGTTTTGGATAAAAAATATCGGCTTGCTTGAAAGCTTTTGTTTAAAGCGTCTATGGTAACATTAAAATGCTTTAATGTCCGAACAGCATCAACATCAGATTCAGGAATACCGACCACAGCTTTCACTTTATCCATTTGAATGATTTCAATTATTTTTTCAGATAAATTAATATATTGTCCTTTATCCACATAGCGACTGTTGACAATTCCTGAAATAGGTGCCCGAATAGCGCATCGTTCCAGATTTAGACTTGATGTATCCATATTCGCCTTTGCAATTTCCATTTGAGCAATCGCATCATCCAATTGAGATTGAGTGGCCAATTGTTTTTGATAAAGTTCTTTGAGTCGTTTCACTGATGCTAAAGCAGCTTTATATGTTGCCTTAATGGATAGAAAAGCATTTTTATAATCCCTTGGGTCGATTTTGGCCAAAAGTTGTCCTTTTTTTACAACGTCGCCTTCTTTAATAGATATATCAATCAGTTTGCCCTGCACTTCGGACAAAACATCCAGTTGAACCCATGCTTTAATCACCCCTGGAAAAGTGATCCGATCCCTTATGATGTGGGGGTTAAGTTCTAATGTCATTACATTGGTTGCAGGTTGTTCCTTTTTCATTTGTGCTGCTTTTTCAGCCTCAAGTATTTCTTTTTTTGCCTGTACAGTCTGATACATCCAGACCACAGCAATACACAACACAAAAAGAATTATTTTGGGGATCAACCCCCAAATGCGAATCAACCAGGTTTTTTGGGGATAATGTTTATGGGGCATATTTTCTCTTTCATTGTTTTCATATTAAACATCAACAAAATGTTGGTAAGTAATATATGTACATTCTTTTGAGTTAATGGAGGGACAACAAAGATGAGGAATAAATGACGTGAAAATAAAATTATAAATCCCGAATCATACGATCATACATTTTTTCATATCTCAGCACATCTTTAACAAAGTTTTGAGTTTCTTGAAAAGGCGGAATTTTACACATTCTTGAGACACGTGTTATGCCAGCATTATAAGCAGCTAAAGCTAATTTCGTATTCTGAAGTTTTTTCAAGCATTGAGATAAATAACGCGTCCCTGCATGAATATTTTGTACAGGATCAAATGGATTGGTAACTCCCATACTTTTAGCAGTGAAAGGCATCAGTTGCATTAAGCCTTGAGCTCCTTTCGGAGATACAGCTCGATGATTAAAACCGGATTCAACCTTGATAACTGCTAGAATCAAACTTTTTTTAACATTATTTTCATATGAAGCATCTTCAACATAATTTAAATAAGGTTTTGCACTTTCAACAAATCTGTCCTTAGTCGTATGTGCTTCATCAGAAGCATCGTTTTTAATATGGTCTATTAGATCAATTTTAACAGGTCTTTTATGATAAAAGTAACGTTCCTTAATACTTTGGCGGATATCTGCACTGGAAAGGTGCTTTGCGGAGTTATTATGATGTGATGCTTTGCGTTTTTTTATAAACGATTTAAAAAACCGAACTGCCAGAGGATGACGCTTGCTTTTTGAAAGTTGTTTTGACCTGGAATTATGTTGCGGTGCCTGAACAGGTTGATACTCATTACTGGCTGTAAGCGTTGATTGGTTGGTCGATTGGATATCCTTAAACGTTCGATATCCTCGAAGTATTTCTTCTATTTGAATGTCACTATAGCCACTCATTTTTAGTTTATATTTCAGCGAATTTCCCCATGCTTGAGAGGAAAATACACAAAGCGCCAGTATAATTATAAAAAAAGCGGATTTATTGTTGATGACATACCTCATGAGAAATCTCCATTTGTCAATAGATTATTTTTTGAAAAATTAGTCGAGAATGCAACCAAAATTTTCTGGAACGATTGTCGAAACCATGAATCAACATTAATTATTCAATTTAAATTTATGTAGTTATCGAATTATTGAGGTTTAAACAAACAATGAATTTGTTTTAGTTAATTAATGCCTATAATATTTTTTTTTTAATGTCAATCACAAATCGTTCATATAAAAGTCTTGATTGAATTTTTTTTCGCATTCTGTTATAATTTAGAAAATTTGTATCAAAATTTAATATCTGAAACGACTCAATTTATGGAGAATTGCCATGAAAGCACAAAATCTTCCTAAAATATTGATTGTAGACGATGAACCGATCAACATCGATTTACTTCGAGAAACCCTAAAATCAAAATACCGGTTAATTGTTGCCACACGCGGTGAACAAGCGATCACATTAGCTGAAGCCCAACAGCCTGACCTGATTTTAATGGATATCATGATGCCTGGCATGGATGGTTATGAAACATGTGATAAACTTAAAGAAAACGAAACAACCAGTCACATACCTGTCATTTTTATTTCAGCTTTAAATGAAGTTGAAGACAAAAGTATTGGTTATGATATGGGAGGCTCCGATTACATTACAAAACCATTTGAAATGTCTGATGTACTTGCCTGCATTGAAACTCATTTGAAAGTCGTTTTTCTTAGCAGAAAAGTCAATGAATTGAAATCACCTGATACAACAAAAGATATCCCAAAAACTGATATTCAAAAAATGATTGATCTTAATACGTCCATAAATGGCAATACTCAAGTTATTAAGTTGTTTTGGACGTCTGTTGAACCTATAATCAAAAATCATGCCAATCAAGATATTCCAGAAATTGTTCGTAAAAAAATTTCAAATGTGGGAAACATCATCGGCAGTATCATAAAAGATACCAGAGATATGGCAAAAATTCTTGATCGCATTCAAGAGAAAAAGAAAGCTGTTCCATGAAAATACTAATTGTTGATGATTCAAAAAATGGCGCCTTAGCGCTTCAAATGAGACTGCTTGATCATGGGTATGAGGAGGTTCTCATTGCCTACTCTGCAAAGGAAGCCTTTACTATGCTTGGGAGCCAACCTCCGGATGAACCGGTTCAGCTTATTTTAATGGATATTTGCATGCCGGAAATGGATGGTATTGAAGCCATTCATTTTCTGAAATCCCATGTGACGTATCAAGACATACCCATTGTGATGGTCTCTGGCGATGAAGATATTGAACGATTAAACCAGGCATTTAGTGCAGGAGCCATTGATTTTATTAGGAAATCATCTGAAGAAACCGAACTTATTGCTCGCGTGAAGTCTGTTTTGCGGTTAAAGCGAGAAATGGAACATCGAAAAAAGCACGAAAAAGAGCTTCAGGAGATGACAGAAAATTTTAAGGCAAAGGCAATCGAAGCCCAGGAAGCCAATCTTGCAAAATCACAATTTCTGGCAAATATGAGCCATGAAATTAGAACGCCTATGAATGCCATTGTTGGTATGACCAATCTCGCAATTATTGAAAACAAATCCCCAAAAGTTAACAAATTCCTTCAAACTGTTCAGGAATCAGCACAACTTCTGTTAGCCCTTTTAAATGATATTTTAGACCTGTCGCGTATTGAATCCAGAAAATTAACTTTAGAAATTACAAACTTCAGTGTCAGACAGGCTTTGGAACAATCATTAACCATTTTTGCTCCCAAAGCTTCTGATAAAGAATCTGAATTAATAATTGATATTGATAATAATATGCCTGAACAATTCATTGGTGATCCTCACCGATTCAGTCAGATTTTAAACAATCTCATATCCAATGCTGTTAAATTTACTGACAAAGGTTATATTTCTGTAAGTGCACACGTACTTGAACAGCATTCAAAAAAAGTAAAAATACAATGTTGTGTCAAAGATACTGGCGTGGGAATCAAACCAGAAGATCATGAAAAATTATTTCAATCATTTACACAGGCGGATAGTTCCACCACAAGAAATTTTGGCGGAACAGGACTGGGGCTTACAATTTGTAAAAATCTTGTTGAAATGATGAATGGTAAAATCTGGATTGAAAGTCAATTAGGCAAAGGCAGTCAATTTATATTTACCATTTGTTTTGATCTTCCGGAAAATCAGCCTGAAAAAACGAAATGGTTTCCGGATCAATCTTTATTAAGTCTTAATATTCTTGTCGTTGATGACAATCCAGAAGCAGGTAAAGCTCTCATCCATGTTCTTGAATCAGTCGGGCTGTCCGGAAAATGGATGTCTGATGAACATCTGATGATGGATTATTTAAATGATCCCAAAAATGCGCCTGTAGACCTTGTTTTTTTGGATAATTCATTTGCTGATACTGATGGTTTTACCATTGCAAACAATATTCGGTCTAATCCTGCTATTCATCAACCAGAATTAATTATCATGTGTTTTTTAGGTATGGATCTGCCAGAAAATCTGTTGCAGAAGTCCGGTATTAAAGCTTTTATTCATAAGCCATTAACTCAACGTACTGTGGTGGATACCATTATTAGAGTCATGAAACCAGAACTTGCTGAAAACAGTCTCCAAAAAGAACATATTAATCAATTTGAATATGAAAATATCAAGTTATTATTGGTTGAAGACAATACCATCAATATTTCAGTTGCTGAAGAAACCCTTCGAAGAGGCAATATTCATGACATTGATATTGCGAATAATGGTCAACAAGCATTTGATATGGTTAAAAAATTATATCAAACAAACACCCAATATGATCTGATTTTGATGGATATTCAAATGCCAGTGATGGATGGTCTTGAATCCACGAAAAAAATCAGAGATTATGAATCAACCTTATTAACAATGAGCAATCAGCAAATGAAAAGGTCGTTAATTATTGCAATGACAGCTCATGCCATGAATGGTTACAAGGAAATATGTCTACAAACAGGTATGGATGATTATATCCCTAAACCAATCGACTTAAATGATTTGTTCCAAAAAATTGATAAATGGCTGCCTTCAAAACGTAAACAAATAGACGCTTATCAAAAAAATGAAATTGATCCGAAAAACCATGTAAACATTCATATTGACGATTCTATCATCAATGTCAAAGAAGCATATAAACGATTTTCAAGTAATGAAGACTTATTTTTCCAATTGTTAAAACAATTTACAGAGGAATATGAACATGTTGATCAGGATATTCAAAAAGCCATTGAAGAACAAGACTATAAAACAGCTCATCGTTTAGCCCATACCATTAAAGGGCTTTCAAGTAATCTGTCTGCACCATCATTAAGAATAGCCTCTCTTGATTTGGAAAAAGCCCTTAAAAATAAACAATTTGACCAGATGAAAGACTTGTTTGATAATTTTGCAAATGCATTAAACGCTCTATTTTCAGAGATAAAAACAATAATCAATAAGGATAAGTTTGATTTAAAGATATTTACAGAAATGTCCCCCCAAAAAATTAAGCCGCCTGAAATTGATAAGGAGAATAATCAACAATCAGATCAACAAACCGATAAAAGCAGCGCTGATACTTCAGATGCACCCCAAGCAATCATTCAATTTCCACAAATTCCTGAGATCAATATTCAAAAAGCATTCAAACTGTTTGCCGGTAACTTTGATCTTTTTATGCAAGTTCTGAAAAAGTTTTATCAAGATTATAAAGACTTTACAGATAAAATTAAGGAAGACATTTCATCCAATGACCTGGATAAAGTCAAAAAGAAAGCACATACATTAAAAGGCGTTGCGAGCTATCTGGCATCTGACTCTTTGCTTGATGCAGCTAAAAATTTGGAAATATATGTCATTGAAAAACGATATGAGAAAATTCAATCTATCATTGTAACCATTGAAGGTATTATTACCCAAATCATAAGCAGCATTCAGCGCATGATTCAAAAAGATTTCAATATTGAAGACAATATTCTGGCTTTACCTCAAAACATACATGATCGTTTTATTAATGTATACAATTTGCTGAAAGAATCAGATTCTGAATTAAAAGATATGATTGCTGATTTTGAACAGTCTTTAAGTCAATTTTCATTGTCATTTACTGCCAGAAGATATTTGAAAAAAATGATTAAAGAAATTAATCATTACCAGTTTGATAATGCTCAAAAAACGTTTCAATTGCTGGCCGAGAACTGCAATGTCCAGATTGAATACAAAGAGGCTAAGGAATGAAATTTTCTGGACGAAACATTCGTGTTAACCTCAGCCTTTGTTTATTTTTTTGTCTCATCATAATACCAGTTTCTATTTTTGCATCACAGGATAAACACTTTCCTGTGCCCCCATTTTTATGTGATAATGTGCTGTTTTGGAAAAATGTTTATACAAATGTATCTGTTGATGAGGGGTTATTACATGATCGAAAATATCCCCTGATCATTTATCAAAAAATTCATGTGGGAAATAGACGCGGCAGAACACTTGACCAATTTGTCAGCGGGTATAAAAACAGAATTGCAGATGTATTAAGGACCATTATGAATAAACCGGCCTCCGGTCGAACCGACGAAGAAAAACGATTTATTGACATGTTCAACGAATACTCATCCTTAAATGACATTCCACAAGCTATTGGACGCATTCGTTTTCAACTGGGGCAGCGAGAAAGTTTTTTAAAGGGCCTGGAACAGTCTGGTATGTATATTGATGAAATTTTTGCTATCATAAAAAGAGAAAATGTGCCACTTCGATTGGCCTATCTCCCTCATGTTGAATCTGCATTCAATATTTATGCTGTATCAAAAGCAGGGGCTGTTGGGCTATGGCAATTTATGTGGGAAACCGGGAAAGCTTATCTGGATATTGATCGATACATTGATGAAAGGCGAGATCCAATATTAAGCACAGAAGCTGCTATTCAATTATTAAAAGAAAATTATGATGAACTGAAATCCTGGCCATTGGCCATTACTGCTTACAATTATGGACTGGCTGGAATCAAACGCGCCATTCGATCAACAGGATCAAGGGATATTGCAACGATTATTCAAAAACATAAAAGCCGATCATTTCAATTTGCTTCAAAAAATTTTTATAGC
>Ga0272440_1003751_pt1 | contig 11195 bp, 12 predicted proteins | sample SSMMMBAug17_FD_192440 | JGI IMG/M metagenome (GOLD analysis project Ga0272440, IMG submission 192440) | Marine sediment archaeal communities from Little Sippewissett salt marsh, Falmouth, MA, United States - SSM-MMB-Aug17 | ecosystem: Environmental > Aquatic > Marine > Wetlands > Sediment ... | reverse complement strand
CTCTATTGATGAGGTCCGATTATGGAAATCTTGCAGAAGCTTCCAGGAAATTGGGCCAGTGGATTATCAAAACTTCATGGATGGCAATCCCGAAATTCAGAGATTGAATTTTTATTACAAATGAACGGGGCGTATGTATAGTTTGGGGAAGACAATATTTTTTCAGATATTATAGAGAGTAAAAAAGATTTTTGTTTGCAATAATTCTCAAAAAAAAATGGGAAAGTTATTTTCCGAGATTTCCTAAGGAATGCTCGGAAAATAACATGCTCATTTTTCTTCGTTGGTGGTGTTGGTATGTTGTTTTCGTCGAGATAACGATGTGTTATTATGAATCTTCACGTCGCCAGGGCGCAAAGACAAATAACATCAAAATACCTGGAATTGCCATAACAGTACAAAAAAGAAAAAACAATTCCCATCCAAGTGTTTCGGCTAGATATCCGGTAGGTGCAGCGGCAATGACCCGAGGAATGCCCATCAGGCTGGTTAAAAGTGCATACTGGGTGGCTGTAAATTTCTTATTGGTGATTTTGGCCATAAAAGCAGAATAAGCGGCTGTGCCCATTCCGCCTGCAAGGTTTTCAAATGCAATTACACCAGATAAGATGGTTACTGAAGGCCCGGTTCGCGCCAATAAAACAAATCCCAGAATGGATAAGGCCTGTAAAAAACCAAAAACCCATAGGGAACGATTGATTCCCATTCTAATCATCAAAATTCCACCTGCAAGACCACCTGCAATCGTTGCCCAGAATCCAAACAGTTTAACCACTGCACCAATTTCAGTCATTGTAAAGCCGATATCCAGATAAAATGGTGTTGTCATGGCCAGGGCCATTGTGTCTCCAATTTTATAGAACAGAATAAAGGCCAGTATCCAGATGGCATGATTTCTTGAAAAATACTCGACAAGGGGATCAATAACAGCTTCTTTCATATTTACCGGCATCTTTTCTGTGATAGCGGGTTCAGGTGTCAATAAGGTGGTTATGATACCCGGAATCATGCATAATCCCATGACCATGTAGACCTGTGAAAATGGAATCATGTCAGCCAGAATCAGACCACCGCCGGAGGCCAGAAGCATACCGATTCTGTATCCATTGATATACAAAGACGACCCCAGGCCGAGTTCTTCATCAGATAAGTCTTCACGTCGATAGGCATCAACAACAATATCCTGTGATGCGCTAAAAAAAGTCAGCAAAAAAGCAGCAAAAGCGACCATCCAGGGGGATTCTGCAGGTTGGGCCAAGCCCAGACCGGCAATTGAAAATGCCAGTAATATTTGTGCAATGATCAGCCACCCTCTGCGGCGACCAAGAAATGGCAGGGTATATCGATCTAAAAATGGCGCCCATAAAAACTTGACTGTGTATGGGAAACCAACCAATGCCATTAAGCCAATCACTGATAGATCTACATTTTCCTGTTTCATCCAGGCTTGCAATACTGTCATTGTTAACAATAATGGCAAACCACATGAGAATCCAAATATAAACGAAACCAGCATTCGCCGGTTGAGTATGCTTTTGAGCATTGATTTGTTATTCATGATATTTCCTGGAGGGAGTTAATTTTTGGCCTGAAAAATTGATCTATAGCGGGCGTATCTATAATGAAGATACGCCCTGATATTTATTGTACAAGCTGTTCAGGCAGAACAATTGTACCAAATTTTTCCTTTAACGCAGTTAATCCATCTTTTTGCTCATTGAGAATTTCAAACAAACGATCCGGTATATTTTTTTCTTTGCCATATGCCGCGATTTGAAGGTCAATGCGGGCTAAAATATGATCAATATAAAGGGAGAATTGCTTGTTATAAAGATCCGCTGAATAATCTTTTTGAATCAGTTTTGCAAAAAGGTCTTTTAAATCATCATATTTTGGAATATATCCAATGGGTGTTAAAATGGCATCCACACGATTATGTGCACGGCGCCCCAACCAGGTCAACCACACGCGAACATCGCGTTTTTCACCGAGCAGTTTATTGGAATCGCCGCCTCTGGCCGCATGGGTGAGAAAATAATTCAAACCGGCCATAATGGGCTGATGTTTTGATTCAATTTTGGGATTACCGAAAAATTTGAACTGAGCTGCCATATAATCGCCCAGCGCGCCCGGAATAAATGGTGCATTGGCCCAGGGAGCACGTTTGACACCTGTTGCCCCCACTTCTGTAGCAGTAGCGGCAGAAACAATACAGGCGCCAATAACAACACCATGATCCGGTGTTTTGGCTACCCATACTGGTGGCATGGTATCACTATCTCGACCACTGTAGGTAATTACTTTTAAATTAACACCTGATGCACTTTCCGACTGATCAGAATAGGTAGCAAGGGCATCACATGACAATGTACATCGTGCATTTGGATGAGACAAAGGAACAGGCTTACCATTATCATCAGACAAGCCATTTTCCCAATATCCCTGAAAATTCTTTCCTTTTGATGGCACAGTTTCACCATTTCCCACCCAATGTGGCTTGCCCTCATCATCAACCAATACATTGGACCAGATCACCTCAGTTTTTACCTGCCGCAAACAATCCATGAGTAATGGATCTCCATCGCGGTTGACATCCTGTACAATACCAAAAATGCCGCATTCTGGATTGATTGCACACACGCTGCCATTTTTATCAATCCACATTTGTGCAAGGTCGTCCCCCACAAAATCGGTTCCCACCATGGCAGTCGTAGTTTTGCCGCATCCACTGGGCGCAGCCCCTGCAAACCAGGTGAGGGTGCCATCATCATCTTTAAGCCCGGTAATAAACATATGCTCGGCAAGCTCACTGCCATTAAATTCGTAGATTGCCTTATCTACTGCGAAACGATGATTTCCTTTTTTCAGTAGCAATGTATTGCCTGCATAAGTACAATTGAAACTGTAAGTTGTCTGATGACTTCGATCCATATAAACCCTGGCATTGGGAAGATCTTCAGGCCGATTCATGCCTTCACTGTGGATATTGGTAAAAAAATGTTTGAGGGCAAAAACTTGCTTATCAAAGGCTTTGAATGCATTTCTGTAGAGAAGTTCAGCACTATGAGCGACGTATGCAGAGCTTGTAATTTCGAGTGCAGGATTTGAAACAGGTGCGCCGATGGGACCACGCATATAAAATCCGACGATCATGGTTTTGCCTTTCATGATTCCAGTCATTTTTTCTCGGATATCGTCAAGGGCATCGTCACGCAGGCGTTTATTGGCCAGCGTACTGACATCTTCGTCTTCATTGCTGATGTAAAACGTGCGGTCGATAATGCGGCCCTGTTCATCCTTTAAATCGTAATGTATGGAATGGTTTTTCATCGCAAGGCTTGTTTCTTCACATTTTTGAAGGGCTAATTCCCGAATGAATTGTTTATCCTCAGGCGTTCCAGTGTTGATAAAAACTTTATCGGGATCACACATCACAATTGCATTTGCAATTTTTATCAAGACATCGGGTGTGTTGATCAGATTAATCCGAGACAGATTTGTGGCATCCAATCGTGATTCAAAGCACGCCATTGCCGCTTCGATTGTCGCAATACCACCAATTTCGCTCACAATATCAACACCTTTATTTTTTGTAAACATGACATATATCTCCTTATTGTATAGCTTTTAATATATACGAACAATTAAATCATTCATACTGCGCTTGGGTACATGATGAATTTCCTGATCATCTCTAAAATATCGACAATCACCATCAGCGTTGATTGGATCAATGACAATAGATTCTTTTGGCGTACCCAATGCCAGTACCAGCAAGATTTTATATTGATCTGCAATTTCAAGTGCATCAGCAAGCTGCCGATGACGAATATTTGCAAGCATACATCCACCAAAACCTTGATTATAAGCGCCTAACATCATTGTTTGGGCAGCAATTCCAACATCCATATCAAAGTTTTTGGCAATATTATGATCACCCAATATGATAATGTAGCCTGTCGGTTGTTCATTAAGAACCGGCCCTGGCCAATCCTTTAAATATCCGGCCCATCCGAGACAATTGAATATCATCGGATTCATATCAGGATCACTGCATAATACATATTTCAAAGGTTGTAGGTTTGCCGCTGATGCTGTCATTCGAGACATATCTATTAATGATTTGAGAACATCTGTATTGACACATGGATCTTGATGAAACCTTCGGCAGGATCGTGTCTTTTGAACCAACGAAAAAAACTCCATCGTATTAAACTCCTTATTAATGGTTTCAACAATTTTATGTTATATTGAAGCGTTTTTTCAACGCACGATTCTCTTTTACCGATGAAACAAGAAAGTTCCAGTTTCGTCTGGCAATTTTCAACTTTTTCTTAAACCGAATTTCCTCATTTTGGGTCATGCCAATATGGTAATAATTAAGATCCCATCCACATTTATGACATAACCCATTGTTTTCATGGGAAACAGATTTTTTACAAACAGGGCATTGATTCATTTGAATTTCAATAAATAATTGTTTTTTATAAATTTTTTCAGGGCAATTAAATTGCCAGATTTAAAGTTCGTTAACCGATAATTAAAAAAACATGAAATTCCTGTTTCATTTCCATGAAAAATTGATTATTAAGGAATTCTCGGAAAATAAGTTCCCCATTTAATATATTGAATTCCTAATTTTGAACCTGGATTACGCTGAAGAAAATGAATAAGATGAATTAAAAGTGTTTGATTTCATCTTATTCATCTTCTTCAGCGTAATCCAGGTTCAAAATGAATAGAATTGACTCTTTCAGAAATGAGGAACTTATTATTTAAGTATTCCTAATCATTTTTATCAAAATTGAATGGACACAACTCGATGAAAGCCTATATAATGAGAAAATAATTAAACAATCAAGGGCAAGTCAAAACCAAGCCTGACTTCGCAGAAAAAACTTGAACTTCAAGTTATTTACTTACAAAAAAAATACTCATAGCGAAAATTGGATGACGTGTCAATGCAAGAAAAATACAAGTATATTTTGATACAGTCCAGCGTTACTCTTTAGGAAATTGGATAATGGAAGACGAAATATATTATCAGGCTGTTCCACCAGCCAATTCTGGTTATATCAAACGATTACTGTTTCGCCTGTATAATCGTTTTATTCGCATCAGGGGAACACCTGAAAGAATCGCATGGGGGGCGGCCATTGGTTTTTTTGTTGCGATGACGCCTACAATGGGAATTCAAACATACATTGTTATCCCTTTGGCCGCATTATTGGGTGTCAGTAAATTGGCGGCAGCCATTACAATTTGGATAACCAATCCGCTTACAGCCCCTTTTTTGTATGGATTCAACTATATGATTGGCGCGATGATTCTAGGGTATCCATTAAAAATGAATGTATTTTCCAATACATCATGGAACGTATTGTATCATTCTGGAAAGCAGGTCTTTTATTCTTTATGGATAGGCGGTTTTGTTACAGGCATTATTCTTGGGATTGCCGGATATTTTTTAGCTGAAGGTATCATTATTACAGCAAGGGAAAAATCGGACAAGTTGAAAAAGCTGAAAAAGAAAGTTAAAACTTCTGCAACAAAGCTAAAAGATAAAATCCCTGTTGATAAATTGAAAAGATGAAAGTTCCAGGGGAGTTATTTTGAAAGATGTTCGTGTTGCAACTGCCATGATGCAGTCCGAAATCAACAAGACTGAACAAAACATGGCAGTCATGCATGATTTTGTATGTAAGGCCCATGCATCAGGCGTACAGATGCTTTGCTTTCCAGAATTAAATATCACTGGATATTGTAATCGGGATGCGATTCGTGATATTGCCGAGCCCGTACCAGGGCCATCTGCCAATCAATTACGCGCATTTGCCGATACCTATAGTATGATTATCATGGCTGGCCTTGCTGAAATAGATCAAGACAAGCTCTATATTACTCACTTGATTGCATTTCCAGATGGGACGATGGGCAAATATCGTAAAATATATTTGGGGCCCCCTGAAAAAAAAATATTTTCCAGTGGTCATGTGGCACCTGTGTTTCATATGAAAGATTTATGTTTTGGGGTTCAATTATGTTATGATGCCCATTTTCCTGAATTGACAACACTTATGAACGTATCTGGTGCAGAAATCATATTTATGCCCCATGCCTCGCCACATGGCTCATCAGAACAAAAATTTCAAAGCTGGATGCGGCACTTACCTGCCCGTGCCTATGATAATTCTATTTTTATTATTGCCTGTAATGCATCAGGCACCAACTGTGTCGGTTTAATGTTTCCGGCACTGAGCCTGGCCTTTGATCCATCCGGAAATTTAATAAAAAAATCCCTTTCCCATGATGACTTGATGATTGTTGATTTAAACGTCGGTTCTTTTGATTATGTTCGAAAACATAAGATGCGATATTTTTTTGCCAATCGACGAAACCTTGAATCATTGGTCGTTTCAGAACACTATATTTAAGGAATCCTCTGAAAATAAGTCCCCCATTTTAAAAAATGTTCATCGGGGTTTTTGTTCTGTAGAGACGTAGCATGCTACGTCTCTACAGAACAAACTATTATACGTTCAAGATAAATGGGGAACTTATTTGTGGCACGTTATTTGCATTTCTTTTCAAAAACAACAAAGCGTCAAGATTGTCGGAGGTCCATTTATGAAACAAAGCATTGCTATCATAATATTATTATTACCACTACAAGTGTTTGCGATGGATCCGATCACTGATGATGAAATGAATACAATTACTGGTGCAGTTGGTGTTCACATCTATGTTGAAGGGGAAGTGACAACACCGACTTACCAGGTTTTGCAATGGCAAAAACACAGAACCTTGAAAAAAAATAATCAATCTGTTCAAGATGGAAATCAAGAAAATTCTGATATTTATGAAATATCATATGATGACTGTGAATTACGCTTTGATAAGGGAAAATCTGACAAAGATTTGTGGATCAATGGGAATACAGTGAAGATATCAAACAGATCAATTGTGAAAATAGGCAGCCCAACAGCAGCGCAGGAACTTTCCACAGACAATATCCATTTATCATTTAAAGAAATATCTGTAAAGATATCAAGTGTACCGGAAGCCATTCAAATAATACCAAGATAAGATAAACACTGGAGAAATATAATAAAAAAACATTATTATATTTCATGGCTCATTTTGCGACCAACCGAACAAGAAAAGGTGGAAACATGAGACGAATTATTTTTTTTATTATCGTTTCTTTAATCTCCAGCGCACATGCCATGGATCCCATTTCTGATACAAATTTATCAGAAATTACAGGAAAAGCTGGAATTACAGCGTATTTCGATGCGAAAGGAAGCACGATTGGAATGAGTGTTACGTTTAGAAGGATCACTTGGGGTGATGAAGAAGCTGGCAATAAAGGTTTTATTCATATGCACTGTTTTGATAAAACAGGGGTTGAAGAAAATGGCGGTATCGAATTTCATATTGGATCTTCATTCATGGCTGCTGATGTATACACAACACTTGATAACATAACCAAAGTAAGAATTGATTTGCCTGAACTGACAACCCAATCACAACTTCCTGATTATCTGGTGATCAATCTGTCTAATACAGCGCTTTCAACAGAGCCCCTTACTGATGGCAAAAATCTTGGCGTTTTATATACAGGTGGAACAGAACTAAATGTTCCTGGTATGCCTGATCGTTTAGAAATTTGGTCTCATTGAGGATAATATTATGAAAAATACATATTTTATATCTATCTATTGTCTGATAAGTGTATTTTTTTCTTTCTGTGCTTTTGCAATGGAAAAAATACCGGATAAAGATCTTGATACTGTTACTGGTAAAGCAGGTATAAATTTACAATTATTTGGCAATTTAAAAATTGAGATAAAATCAACCGACATTGGATGGGGTGATTTGGATGGTTTGGGTGGAGATTTGTCAAATATGTGTTTTTTAAAACTAAAATCATCAGAATATCAGGGCACATATGGAAAAACAAGCATTGAACTGACAAGTGTTGACCCCCTTTTTGTTATTGATGTCGCAACCACAGGTAATTCTGCAATAGAGGTTAATGGAAAGACGGCTGTTGCCCCTCATACAACCTTCATTAAAGTTGATTTGCCGGATGATCTGGGCGTAGAGATAACCCCCTGTGAATTTACAGATTTTGTACTCACAGATAACCCGACTATCGGTGGCGGGGATAATTTTGCGACGATACAGACACAAAATTTAAAAGTGTTTATTAAGGAATTCCCCACAAACATGTATATTTCTGCCCATTAATAAATTTGAAAAGGAGACAAAATGAAAAAATATTTAATACTTTTACTGACAATACTTATGGTTCCAATCAATATCTGGGCTTTTGAAGAAATGGCAGATGATATGCTGGATAATGTATCGGGTCAATCGGGTATCGATATTTTCCTTGAAGGTACAACAAAAGTTCAGGTGGAGTTGGGTGATTTTTCTATCACAGATAACGACTCAAATGGCGGGACAATTAAAGTTGACAGTCAATCCTATGGTGAATATGGGGATAAAGTTATTTTTTATCTGGCAATGAATGATACGCTTTTTAAACTTGATGTTGGATCGTCAGGCTCTGGAATTTTTGACAGTGATTCTTCAAATAATATTGTTGATGGCACGCAACTTGTTCTTGGGAATAGATCTTTTGTTAAAGTCGGCTTGCCAGCAGTTACTGACTTTGAAATTAGTTTGGAAATGCCGGGTAAAAATGACATAATTTTTCAAAACAAGGATGGCAATAATGCCTGCTCTCTTGGTGGATTAGTAATGACACCAATATCGGTCCAAATACATAATATTTATAATGATTTATACATTTCAAGCCATTAATTCATAAAAAAGGAAAATCAGATGAAAAGAATAACATATTTTTTATATGCAGCCATATTTTTTTTCTGTATGTGGGGAAATTCATCTGCCATGGAAAGGATGTCTGATAATGAAATGGGGAGTGTTGTTGGCCAGAGTGGGGTAGATATCACAATCCCTGGATGCGAATTTACAGTTTATTTTGATCAATTTGCAATCAATGATTCCACGGGTTATCTTGTCGCAAATGGACCATTAGACTATATCCAAAGAACAACTGCGACGCAAACCATTGTCAATCAGATAAACTATGGAACGATTGATACAAATTACAAATACAATTCATTAAGTGAATTTGGCACTTTTGTTACTTCAATTGATACAAAATATGATGACACATATTATGTAAGTAATTACACAAATGTAGTCAATAGCTATATCAGTAGAGTTCAAAATTCCTTGCACTTTGTTGATTTTGAGTGGTATGAATTTAAAAGCGATTACTACGAATTTACAAATGAAACAAGAAATATTTTATCAGAAGCAGGACTGAATTCATCACAAATTGACTCACTTCATTATGAATACGATGAAGATGGAAATGCCAGTGTTCGTCATTATTCAGAAAGAAGTGATGCAGGAAACGCTTCAAAACCTAGCGTTCAATCAGCGACAGCTCAAAGATATAACAGTGATAAAAATGATTACGTTTCAAATGTGATTGAAAGCTGTTTTCGTAAGAGTGATCCCTTGCAGGCAACATTTGCACAATATATTCTGGGTTCAAAAAAAGATGGGATTAATTTTGGTAATGGAAGAACATATAAGGACATTGATGATTACATCGATAATAAATATGGTGATAACAATTATACGACACCTTCATTCAAACCGCTTTCCATAGATGTGGTCAATGACCCTGTAAAAGGTAAATACGTTCATCTTGGATTACCCACCATGCAGCTGATTGCCAAAGATTTATCAAACATGTCATTAGGTATTAGCAACAGTGCCAATATCAGTTTATACCCACTTCTTTCAATAAATGTCCCAGGACTCGTATTTGAAGGTCATGGTGGTTCAGTTAACCTTTATCCGCATACAGGCGGCGGGTTTGATATAGAATTCGATGAAACAAAATTTTATTATTTCAATCAATCAATGATATTGGGTGATTCTTCATGGGATGGAAATCCCGGCTCAAATGAACATAACATCCAGTTTAACGATTTTTTAATTCACAGTGGGGGATGGGATGCCTATGGAAATCGATCAGGCAGTTTTTATCATCCTTTTGAATTTAATGGTACAATCAGTTTGGATATTGAAACTGAGACAGATGGAAAAACATGGCTTAAATTAGACATGCCGACAAATACTGGAAAAGTTTACGCGACTTTAGGACAGATGAAAATCTGTGGTGAAGATTTTGGCACCCTGGAAGCCGGACAATTTCGTATTTTAGACGATTTCAAATTATGGGTTTCCGGTCACGATAATACAGGCTTTGATGCCATGCTATCTCTTGCTTTGGAGTCTGATGAGTTAAAATATACTTATGGTTCAGGCGCTAATGATTATAACAATGCTGAAGGCCTACATATCTCAAATACATTTACGACAACAACTGTCACTGGCGGAGATAGTAACAAAAAAACCTGGCATCAAGAGGATGGAGACCCCTCTAAATGGGTATTTTCAGGGACACTTAATTTGGGAGGTCCTGTTACAATCACAGATTGGGATTCACCATCAGATGATGCCTCATGGCCGAATGGCTCAATTACCTTAAACCAACCACTTACTGTTGATATTGAGACAGATAAAATTGTTGCGACAACTACGATTGCTGGCTCACTGGGAATTGAAAATGTTCAACTCGGCGGCAAATCATTTGGCCCCATATTAGCTACTGGTATTAAAGGATGGGCGAAAATTACACTTCATAATAAATAGTCTTCTATTCTTTATTGATTTTCTGATTTTCCATTTTTACGTATGGAATAAGTAAGCGATCATAAATTTTCGGGTAGATAAAAGTAAAATCAACTAAAAATGTTCTCCCGCCTGGAGTTGAAACTCCAGGCTATTCCTGTGTCGTCCCTAAAGGGACTTAAAGTGTTTAATTAAAAAGACACTATAAGTCCCTTTAGGGACGACACATAAATAGCCTGGAGCTTCAGCTCCAGGCGGGCGAGCTTTGAAAGGCGGACGAACATTTTATTTTTATCTACCCGAAAATTTATGATCGCTTACTTACTTGAAAAAATAATTTCCCCTTTATCTTTAACATATAATCGTTTGGCACGTAGAGACGTAGCATGCTACGTCTCTACAGAACAAAAACCCCGATGAACATTGTTTTGAAATGGGGAACTTATTTT
>Ga0272440_1003750_pt1 | contig 11196 bp, 11 predicted proteins | sample SSMMMBAug17_FD_192440 | JGI IMG/M metagenome (GOLD analysis project Ga0272440, IMG submission 192440) | Marine sediment archaeal communities from Little Sippewissett salt marsh, Falmouth, MA, United States - SSM-MMB-Aug17 | ecosystem: Environmental > Aquatic > Marine > Wetlands > Sediment ... | reverse complement strand
TAGAAAAGTCCTGATTGACTTCAATCCTGATAAGATTGACATAGATATTCATGGCAGATGGGCAAAAACAGTTTCAAATAAAAAATTGAAACATCAACCATATTGGGGCTTTGATGATTTATTTCATAAAGTAGCCACAAAATTACATAATTGTTTTTTTGTTCGAGCAGATTCTAAAAAAATAAATGGAAAGTTACATTTTCACTATCAAGATATATTTATGTTAAAGACATTAGATATTGAAAAGTTTATCAAGTCAATAGAAAATGGCTATGTATATGTAGACTTTGATGCAAGAACTGGACACAATCATGGAACAAAATTTAGATTAAAAAGTTCTTCATTAATTGATTTATATGCCATTGTAGAAGAATATTGAAAACTTTAATGTGCCAGCTAATTAATCAGTTTGGCTGTCATCCATTAAAGTACTTGGTAGTTATCACGTTTAGCAAAATTAGTGCCAGCTACTATCTTGAATATTAGCGATATAAACAAAATTTTATAATAATTTGTTTGTATTTGTCTGTCGGCATGGCTGTCACCAATTTTGCAGTTAGCGAGGATATTTTTTAACATTATTCAAAAGATCAGTGCAAAATATTTTAGTAATTGGTTATTGGAAAAACGCAATTGGTAACTGATAGTATGTAATAAAAAATTCAATTTGCGGTAGTTTTCAATAAGAAAATCCAGTAATTGTTTAAAATCATTAGAAATATAATATTTGTGTCAACCTGACACCAAACGCTGAGCGCATTTTTACAACTTTTGTTTTTCATTGGTTTTAGCATGTTTGGTGCATCAAAGCTAATCCTTTTGGCGTTTGGTGCAGGTTCCACCTGTTCATTAGCTAACACTATTTGTGAGTGATCCATGCATCAGAAATATCAAAAAATGAATAATTGCCAGAATTCTGGTTTAGCCGTGATCAAAACGTTTTTATGTGAAGCAAAAAAGCGTAGAGTATTGAAAATATTTGTTTTAATTATATTTTTATCATGCTTTCCCAACCTTGGAATAACGCAAACTGACGAATCAATCGTTTCAAAAGAATCTTTTCACAACACAATTCAATATTTAGCAACAACTTATTTGGATCAAATATTAGTAGAGACAACACAGGCTGAAAACGATCTATCTCGAATGGAACTTTCTCTCAATTCAGTTATTCATGAAATGCTCTTAGAAAATCAAAAAACTTTAAAACAAACGGCCTTTAATCTTCATCATGAAATGCCGATGACATTCACTCATGAAATTCAAAACCTTTATAATGAAGTTTTGGGCATGCAAAAACGATTAGAAATACAATTCAGTCAATAAATATGAATAAAATATTGACAATTATTCATTGAACTGATTAATAATTTTAATTTATTAATTTTTAGAATTAGCTTCAACAATTTATTCGGGAATTTTCATATAAGACTTGCATTTAGCATTGGTGATGTGTAAAATACCATTTTCATATCGGAAACATTTAATTGTGCATTTTGTAGTCTGGCTTTGATGTCAGATTTTTTGTCCCGCCATAAATTGGTAATTGACACCATCATTTAATTTAAAGAGGCTTGTAATGAGAAAAAACATTTTTTTTGCAATTTTATTATTGGGTTTTTTGGGTTTGATGATTCATGCTTCTCCAAGTCATGCATATGATTCGAGCGATGTTTATGATTTGATTTTTGCGACTCAGGATTTTCCACCGTTTAGTTATGAAATGGGAAGTTATATTGCAGGTCCTGCAGCTGATATTATTAGAGCGATATGTGAAGATGCTGATTTAAAATGCCAAATATTAAGTACCGTCTGGTCCAAAGCACAAATGGAAGTAAAAAAAGGAAAAGCCCACGGGATGTTTATGATCGGCTGGAATAAAAACAGATCAACATGGTTGTATTTCTCTCATCCTATTTTAAAAACAGAATATGGACTATTTGTTCGAAAAAGTAATTTGCTGGATTACACCACAAGTAAAGATCTCAAAGGATTAAAAGTTGGTGTATATGGACCCTCCAATACTTCTCAATCTTTGCTTAAAATAAAAAGAATTATAAAAGATTTACGAGTTGATTTTAGCCCGGATAGTGCCACATGCTTCAAGAAATTATCCCATGGACAGATTGATGCGGTTTACTCCAATAAATCTGTTGGCAAATGTTTAATTAATCGTTTACACCTGAATAATATCAGATATGCTGGTCGAGATAGAACCCTTGAGTATTATATAGGCTTTAACCAAAAATATACCAATAAAGCCTCTGTCGATAAATTCAATGACAAATTCGAAGAATTCCATAAAAAAGGCATTATTAATGAAGTTTTAAGTATGTATGGTATGGAATCTGCGGATTTGAAATAAAGATAAACAATAATTTTGCGCCTTTCTTATATTGAAAGGCGCTACTGAACATATTAAATGAAAAACGACTCCCTTCCTAAAAACAAATATCCCAGAGAAAAATCAGGCTATCGTTCCAAACACAGAACGTCCAAAAAACCTAAGAAAAAACTTTTTCCCGGAAAAGACCCGGCGCTAAAAAAAGTTTTTGCTGAAATTGGAGTGCCTGAAAATAAACCTTTTCAGCCAGATTCATTCCAGATTAATGCGCTTTCTGAAATTCAACAAAACGACTGCCTGGTTACCGCACCAACCGGTGCAGGAAAAACATGGATTGCCGTTGAAGCAATTGCATCGATTTTTGCAACAGGTGGAAAAGCCTGGTATGCTTCACCTTTAAAAGCGCTGACCAATTCTAAATATATTGAGTTCTCAGAACGTTTTGGCGCTGATAATGTTGGAATATTAACCGGTGATCGCAAAGAAAACAGTGAATCCAGTATTATTGTCGGCACAACAGAAATTTTGCGCAACCAACTTTATGATTCCATGCATCGTGGTGAATCCATTGATACGAATATTGTAATCCTTGATGAAGCCCATTATCTGGGTAATGAAGATCGTGGCGTTGTTTGGGAAGAAATAATGATCTATTTACCCCAGCGCATCCCTTTGCTATTATTATCAGCAACCATTGGAAATGCACATCAAATTGCAAATTGGTTAACTTATATCAGAGGTCGTAAATGTATCGTTATTGAAGAAACCAAGCGACCTGTTCCTTTGTACCAATTATTTTTTCATCCAACGGGTACCCTGTTCCCACTGATTGAGCCCAAAGCTGATAAGAATAGTATGTACAAGAAAGTGAAAGCCTATCTCAAAAAACCATTTTATTTTTCATCCCCACGAGCCCTTCCTCCAATGGATGAAGTCCTTAAAGTTCTTAAAAATTATAATTTATTACCGGTTATTTTCTTTTTAAAATCCCGTGCTGATTGCAATCGAGCTGTTGAAAAGTACATGGAAAAAATTGATGAGCCGCTTGATAGAAAACGCGAAAGAAACCAAATCATATTAGATTATATTCATCAATATCCTATTATTGCTGACCATGACCATATCCAAAAACTGAGGAAAAATGCTGTAGCAGCTCATCACAGTGGCCAACTCCCCATGTGGAAACTCATTATTGAAGATTTAATGACAAGAGGGCTTTTAGATGCTGTTTTCGCAACATCAACTGTTGCTGCGGGGGTCAACTTTCCAGCAAGAACCGTTGCAATTTTAAATTCTGATCGTTTCAATGGAAGTGAATTTGTTCCCCTTGATGCCACCCAATTTCATCAAATGACAGGCCGTGCAGGCCGTCGAGGAGCTGATCATATTGGATTTGCAGTAATATTTCCTGGAAAATTTATGGATTTACCGCTGATTGTTCAATTAAACCATTCACCACCATCTGATATTGAATCACAAATCAGTATTAATTTCAGCATGGTTTTAAATTTATTACTTTCTCATACACCTTCTGACATCAATAAACTTCTAGAAAAATCATTTGCAACATATCTGATTTTAAAAGCCAAACAACTTTCTCACAAAAAGAAAAAAGAAGCCCGAACCCGCCTGTGGAGAGAATTCCAGCGGCATCTGAAATTTTTAATTAAAGAAAGATTTGTCTCAGAACAAGAGGCCTTAACGGATGATGGTATTTGGACATCACAATTAAGGGTTGATCAACCATTACTCATTGCGCAGGGACTTCGGAAACAAATATTTCCTCAAAATGACCCCGCTTTACTGGCCGCATTAATCGCATCGTTTGTAAACGAACGTGATGTTGATGATTCAAAAATTGAACATTTAGTCCCTGAAGAATTAATCAATGCCTTTAAAAACATGATCAATGAACTTCGTCCATTTGCAAAACGAATGAACATGAATGGTTTTAATGCTCGTCCTCTTTATTTAAAACCAGGATTAACATTGTACAGGTGGGCAAAAGGTGATGATTGGCAAAATGTTGTCAAAATATCTGGTCTTGCTGAAGGCGATCTGGCAATGTTAATTATTCGAACTGCGGATAACCTAAGACATACAGCAACTTTAACTGAATTTTTTCCAGAAGTGGCAGAAACTTCTCGCACATCAATTTCATGCATTTTAAGAGAGCCTGTCATTATGGACCAATTCATTCATACTCAATAGAAAATATTAGAACACGCTATTTCGAACCCCAATTTTGGTCATCAAAGACATCTTATCCATTCGTTTGGTTATCGGATTTCGCTGAACCGCTTGAGCCGTTATTGAAATCTCAACCGAACCAATTGCTGTCAACGGTAATGGTGGATCAGGCATTCGTTTGCCGCTTGTATCATAATAATGAAAAGCCAGGGATAGAATATTTTCGGCCACTGGCTGAGGTATTCTTCTTTTTCCAGTACATCGACCTATTTTATACAAGCCTTTGGATTGCGGATATAAAAAATACATAACTTCTTCGTTAACACCATCTGCCTTCCCATCCCATGGATACTCAAGATCTGCAGACAAGTGAATAGAATTTGAATCTGTATCATATCGGTCTTTAGCATCTTGCTCATTGATAAAGCCTAAATTTCCACTGTTTAAAGGATCACAACCACAATGTCGGATATCTTTTGTTATCATGGAAAGTGCAAATTTTAAATCCTGAAACAGTTCAGCCTTAACTTTTTCACCAGTATACGTGCAAATATTTAATTGATAAAATTTATAGCAAAGTAGCGCTATTGTGAACAAAAGAACAGAATAAATAATCACTTCAATTAGGGTTAATCCTTTTTGTGATGATATATATTGTTTAATAGTCATCATTTGATAATGATTCGACCCGCCATTGATGTTGACACTTTCAATTGTTGGCCTTTAATGTTTTCCAAGGTAATGGTAGATAGAGAAGAAATTGAACCATCCGGCTGAAATACCGGGTTATTGGTTCGCGAAACAAGAAATATTCCTGCCTGATCAATTCGTCCGATATGAAATGTTTGATCCTGTTGCTCTGGATGAAATGACGACTGTCTGGCGGCATCACCTTTTTGAATTTCATAGTCACCGGTTTTCACGAACATTTTTTTATGGTCAAACATCATACGATACTGGCAATTTGTTTTCGCCGCGTAAGATAACGCTCTCTGCATATCGGACTTAATTTGAAAGGCTGCCGCTTTCAAACGATATGCTGGAAGATAATGTTTAAATCCCATGAGGCTAAGCGCCGAAACTGTGCTAATAATCGTCATAGCAACAAGCATTTCAACAAGGGTAAAGGCTAAGAGATTTGATTTAATAAGCACTTGTGGCATGTTTCTATCCTTTCAGGTCACTTTTAATTGAAAAAACCCCATCCCTATTTTGGCCGATTTTCGGAAAAGATTTTACCAATATATCGAAGTCTTTGCTCATTACCAGGACTTTGCCTGGGAACATATTCTTTGTGGCTCCTGCCACCGGCAGGCGCATTCTAAAAGGGGGCTTTTTTTAGAATGCAACAAAATAGTTTATGCCCTGAATTGATTTCCGAAAATCGCCATATATTTTGCCTCTCTACTTAAATAGATCAAAAAAATTGAATTTTCTTTCACAAAAATTTTTTTTTATTCAAAAAATATTTCATCAATGACACAATCCAGATATATAAACATTTTATGATCATTCGTTTATCAAAATTTGTGTAACATTATATATTATTTTATATCAGTGGTAAAAAGAGATCATTGTTTTTATTTTGTTTTCAATTGGTTATTAAAATATTTCAATCGTGGCACAAGAATTGATATTAAGTCAGTCATTGCATATAAAAAACATCCTGAATAAAGGAAAAAATAAAATGTTTAAATTTAATTCAGATTATTGGGCGATTATCATTGGAGGGTCAAGCGGTTTTGGATTAGCGACAGCCAAAAAATTAGCGGTTCATGGCATGAACCTGTGCATTGTGCACAGAGACCGGAAAGGCGCTATGGCCAGAATTCAACCCTCATTTGATGCTTTAAAAGCAACTGGGGTAAATGTTAAGATTTTTAATACTGATGCGTTGAGCGCTGAAAAACGAACAATAGTTCTGGATGATTTAAGAAAAACGATCGGTGACACCGGAAAAGTAAGAATGGTTTTGCATTCTATTGCCTTTGGAAACCTAAAGCTTCTGGCTCCGGTAAACAATACAGAAAAACCATTTCAAGCCAAAACAGCACTTTCAGAGCAATTAAATGTCACCTGGGATGACTTGAATACTGCAATCGACAAGGCGTTTGACTCAGGGTATTCTTCCTTACATACAATAACGAATCCACCGCAATATAATAATAAGATCTTTCTTGATCAAAGAGATTTTGAACGAACCATTCATGCAATGGGATCAAACATTGTCGAATGGGTTCAGGATATCTATCAACGAAATTTGTTTGCTGATGATGCCCGAATTTTGAGCCTGACCAGTGAAGGTAACTCAATTGCCTGGCGAGGTTATGCTGCCATTTCAGCGGCAAAAGCAGTGCTTGAATCTGTTTCACGATCAATGGCCGTTGAATTTGCACCATATGGACTTCGGTCAAATGTAATTCAAGCTGGCGTTACTGATACCCCTGCATTAAAGGTCATCCCTGGAAGTGATCATATTAAAGCAAAATCTGTTTTAAGAAATCCTTTTGGTCGTCTGACACTGCCAGAAGATGTTGCCAATGTCATTTTTTTAATGTGCTTAGATGAATCAGCATGGATTAATGGCACATTGATTTGTGTTGACGGCGGAGAAAGAATTGCCTGACCTATCATTTGTAGAGCCTTATGGCCGATAATGCAGGGACGAACCTTATGTTCGCACTTATTATAGAGATATGGCGAACCTATGGATTAATAGAGGAAAGAATAATGAAATATTCAGAATTTAAACAAAAATCAAGTTTTACACTGGAAGAATTGATCGCTCTTTCATATCGGCAACTTGTTGATGATCCTCCGGAGGATTTTGATGCCAGACTTCCGGCTCCCCCATTTTTAATGATGGATCGAATATTAAAAATGGAACGTAATAAATCCCGAGGTAAAATCATTGCTGAACAAGATATTCGATTAGATGCCTGGTATTTTCAGTGCCACTTTCCTGGAGATCCTGTTCAGCCAGGTTGTTTATGTGTGGATGCTGTATGGCAGCTTATGGGTTTTTTTTGTGTGTGGTGCGGCGCTTTAGGCGCTGGACGAGCATTGGGATGCGAAGCGGTTGTATTTAATGGACAAATCAGGCCGTATAACAAAACGGTTTTATTTGATATTGATGTCATTCGATACAGTGAATTAAAACGAAACAATGCCAGTATAATTGTTGCCAATGCCACAGTTTTTATTGATGGCGAACCCATTGCAACCATTCAAAAAGCACGAACGGGTATTTTTAAAGGAATCACGTATAATGATTACCCCAGACGATCAAAAAATTCTGTGGGTGGCATCATTGAAAGAGACGTTTAGATTATCACAAGAGGTAAAAATGTCATCATATATTATATCAACAATTCTGGAACTGATTCCACAGCAAGATCCTTTTCGATACATTGATGAAATCATCAGTGTTAATGAAAATGACATTACTGCGTCGTATCGGTTTAAAAAAGATGAATTTTTTTATCAGGGACATTTTCCAGATAATCCTGTTACCCCAGGCGTTATTCTTATTGAGGCAATGGCGCAAACCGGTGTCGTCGCGTTGGGAATATTTCAGTTAATGCTTAAAGGACATGATCCTCAAATCATCAGAACCATTACCCCATTATTTTCCTTTGTTGATAAGGTCGAATTTTCAGCCATTGTTAAGCCTGGTGAGCGGATAATGATCAAAGCTCAAAAAATATACTATCGCCGCGGAAATATTCAATCTAATGTTGTGATTGAAAGTGAAAACAACAAACGTATTTGTAGCGGCCAATTAACAGGTTCAGGAGTAATATTGAATGAAAAATAGAGTTGTCATTACAGGAATGGGCGTATACGCACCCAATGCAATAAATCTTCAAGATTTCAATAATGCGCTCAAAGAAGGACGTTCTGGGATTCAATTTGTTCCAAGACTTGAAGAATTAAAATTTGGGTGCAGGATTGGTGGAATCCCAAAACCACTTTCGAAACATCAAATTGAATTCTTAAAACAATATCAAATCCCTCTTTCCAGCGATACAATGGGTTATGCGGTGATCACTGCATTGGAAGCCTGGAAAGATGCAGGGCTTGATATTGACATGAATAAAGATAGTGCTGATTGGGACACAGGTGCAATGATTGGTTGCGGTGTTAGCGATATGAAAACAATTGCTGAAATATTGATCCCAAAGGTGAACAGCGGAAAAGCACGACGAATGGGAAGTCAAATTGTTGAACAAGTTATGGGAAGTGGCGTTAGTGCGTGTATTGGCGGTGTCTTTGGACTTGGCAATCAGGTCACATCAAATTCATCAGCTTGCAATACAGGGACTGAAGCAGTTGTAGAAGGAAGCTGGAGAATTCGGACAGGCCGTGCAAAACGAATGATGGTTGGTGGTGTTGAAGGATCATCCATGTACATATGGGCAGGGTTCGATTCCATGCGTGTACTTCAAACCAAATTTAATGATTGTCCTGAAAAAGGTTCTCGCCCAATGAGTGCTACTGCCAGTGGGTTTGTTCCTGGTTCAGGCGCAGGTGTTCTGATTATTGAAGATTTGGAAACCGCAATTAAAAGAGACGCACGGATTTATGCAGAAATAATTGGTGCTTATACCAATTGTGGAGGGCAGCGCGAAGGCGGAACCATGACAGCACCAAATCCAAATGGTGTTCAACGATGCATTCGGAAAGCCATTGAGGATGCTGATATAACACCCAATGATATTGATGCGATCAATGGCCATCTTACAGCAACCTTTGCAGACCCTTATGAAATAAAAAACTGGTCTAAAGCATTGGAAAAGGGATCAGATGCTTTTCCATTCATCAATTCGACCAAATCCATGATTGGTCATTGTCTTGGCGCTACTGGTGCCATTGAGACCATTGCTGCTGTTCTTGAGATGAATGACGGCTATCTGCATCCATCCATTAATTGTGAAGACATTCATCCTGATATTGAAGCTTTCGAATCAAGCGTTGTTCGTAAGCTAAATAAAAACGTGAATTTAAATATTATGGCCAAGGCCAGTTTCGGCTTTGGCGATGTTAATAGTTGTTTGATTTTAAAGAAATGGAACAACAAATAAGGAGAAATAAAATGACTGAAAAAGAAATATTTGAAAAATTTGTCGATATTATTGAAGAATATGTTCAAATCGAAAAAGAAGAACTCAATAAAGCAACCAGAGAAACCAGTATTATCTCTGATTTAATGGTTAACTCAGCAAGACTGGTCGATATCATCATTAAAGCAGAAGATACATTTGATATTGAAATTGATGATGATGAAGCCGATTCTATTAAAACCATTGGGGATGCTATTGACGTTGTCTTGAAAAAAATAGGATAGACAAATGAATGTCCAGGAGAAATTACTGTTTCGTACTCAATGTGTGTTGGGATGGATGTTTGCATTTATATCCATCCCAATGATTTATATTTGCGTTAGGATAGCAGGATACAGAATCAATAATCTCAGTCAGATTAGAAATGAAATCAAACAATTGAAAAAATACCACAAAGGTCCCTGGATTATTTGTGCCAATCATCTGACACTGATTGATTCTGTTCTTTTGGCTTATGCCATGCATCCTTTTTATTATTATTTGTTTCGATACCGATGGGTTCCATGGAACATACCGGAAAAACAAAATGTTAACAAGATCAAGTTGGTGGCTATCTTTTGTTATCTTTTTAAATGTATTCCGGTTATTCGTGGTGGCAATCGTGAAGATGTCAATCGTTCTCTGGCAAAATGTCATTATGTATTAGAAAATGGGGGAAGTTTATTAATTTTTCCTGAAGGCACCCGATCCAGAAGTGGTACGATTGATTCCCATAATCTTCAATATGGTGTGGGGCGATTGGTAAAATGTAATCCTGACTGCAAGGTTTTGTGTGTATATATGCGAGGGGAAGGTCAAAAAACGTTCAGCAATTTTCCCAAATATAACGATAACTTTTCAATGTATATTTCATCATTCAGAGCAGAAAGTCCTTTAAAGGGATTAAAAGCTTATAGAGATTGTTCCATTCAAATCATTGAACAGCTAATGGGTATGGAGAAAAGGCATTTTGAAACGTGTCGGCAATGATATCGTTGATCTATATTCTCCTTTTTCAAAAGGAAAATGCCAGAACAAGAGATTTATGAACCGAATTCTGACTGAAGCAGAACAGTCTGCTATTGATTGGGACTGTTTTACCGATCAACAATTGTGGGGTTATTGGGCTGCAAAAGAGAGTGCATTTAAAACAGTGAGTAAATTACAGCCAAACATTTCATCGTCTCCCCAAAAATATAATGTTTGCTTTGATCATCACGATTATTTAAATGCGCTCTCAAAACGTTCAGGTATTGTAAAAACACCTGTAAAAGATATCTATTTCCAGATTGTTCATTATCAAAAATGGATTCACTGCATTGCATCGACTCATTTAATCAGTGATTCAGCGGTTATTCACAATGTTCACCAAATTGATCATTTGTTTCAGTATCATTTTTGCCATGCATCGAAAAATGAGTCCAAATATGTCAGAGAAGTTGCAGGGCATAAAATTGCCGAGAAACTTTTTATTTCTCCTGAAACAATTATTTTTTTAAAAAATCAGGGGAAACAGCCTTTTCCTGAAGTTTATATCGGGGAGCATAAAACCAATATTGA
>Ga0272440_1003749_pt1 | contig 11198 bp, 8 predicted proteins | sample SSMMMBAug17_FD_192440 | JGI IMG/M metagenome (GOLD analysis project Ga0272440, IMG submission 192440) | Marine sediment archaeal communities from Little Sippewissett salt marsh, Falmouth, MA, United States - SSM-MMB-Aug17 | ecosystem: Environmental > Aquatic > Marine > Wetlands > Sediment ... | reverse complement strand
GTTGACTGAATGGAAAGCATTCGTTATATGTAAGTAATAAGTCGTTTTGACAAAATTAATGGAGGATATATTCATGAAAGAAAAAGTACAGGCCGCACTGGATAAAGTTCGGCCATCATTACAGGCAGACGGTGGCGATGTCGAATTGGTTGAAGTAACTGATGATGGTATTGTCAAGGTTCAACTTCAAGGCGCTTGCAAGGGATGTCCGATGTCTCAAATAACATTACGAGATGGCATTGAAAAATTTTTGAAAAAAGAAATCCCTGAAATTCAGGCTGTTGAACCCGCATAACACGCTTTCTGAAAAACAGGCCAAAACAATTGTTTTTGCCTGTTTTCTTTTTGTTTAAGGAGAAATCAATGCCCATTTCAAGCAAGCTTAAGGCCTCCCTCACCCGCACCTCATGGATTCGAAAAATGTTTGAGGAGGGCGCAAGACTGAAAAATATTCATGGTTCTGAAAATGTGTTTGATTTCAGTATTGGCAACCCCAATCTGGAACCACCCAAGCGTTTTCATCAAACATTAAAAAAAATAATCGATTCAGATCAACCCGGTCAACATGGCTACATGTCGAATGTGGGTTATGCTGATGTTCGTCAATCTGTCGCAGATTATATTTCAAAAGAGCAGGGGATAACACTTGGTGCTGATGATTTGATCATGACATGCGGCGCAGCTGGTGCACTGAACGTTATTTTCAAAGCCATTTTAAACCCTGGAGATCAGGTTATTTGCCCGGCACCCTATTTTGTAGAATATGGTTTTTATGTGGACAACCACGGAGGTACGTTAAAACCCATTCCTTCCACACCGGATTTTTACCCGGATATTGATGCCATCGAAAAAGCCATTGAACCTCACACAAAAGCAATTTTGATTAATTCTCCCAATAATCCAACCGGTCAGGTGTATTCACAATCCCATATCGAATCACTTTCCCGGTGTCTGAGCAAAAAGTCAAATGCCAATGGGCAACCCATTTATTTAATTTCTGATGAGCCATATCGTAAAATTGCTTTTGACAAAATTGAAATTCCAAGTATTTTGAATAATTACGAAAACAGTATTGTTTGCACATCTTATTCAAAAGATTTATCTATCCCGGGAGAACGAATCGGACATCTTGCCGTTCATCCGAAAGCAGAAGACCGATCAGATCTCATGCAAGCTCTGGCGATGGCCAATCGTATATTGGGTTTTGTTAATGCAAATGCGTTAATGCAACGTGCAGTGGGACATATGCAAGGGGAACATATTGATGCAGGTATTTATCAACACAAGCGAGACTTATTATGTAATGGTTTAAAAAATGCAGGTTATGATTTCACGATCCCCAAAGGTGCATTTTACCTGTTTCCCAAATCTCCTGCGGCAGATGATGTTGTTTTCGTCAATGCCCTTCAAAAAGAAAACATCCTGGGTGTTCCAGGAAGTGGTTTTGGATGTCCGGGACACTTTCGTCTGTCCTTTTGTGTTGCCGATGATACCATTGTTCGCGCAATGCCGGGCTTTGAAAAGGTAATCAAACAATTTTAATATAAATACAGGAGTGAAATATGCCAGGATTTGAACTTTTTTCTGATGAGGAACGTAAAGAAGTTCAAGATGTTCTTGATACAGGTGTGTTGTTTCGATATAATTTTGAAGCCAATCGGAATGGCCACTGGAAAGCAGCATCATTTGAAAAGGAACTTTGCCAAAAACTGGGTGTTGGACATTGTCATTTATGCGCCAGTGGAACAGCTTCACTAAACATTGCATTGGCAAGTTGTGGTATCGGAGCCGGTCATGAAGTCATTGTACCGCCTTTTACTTTTTTGGCAACGATTGAGGCTGTTCTCAATGCCGGCGCCACCCCGATTTTTGCTGAAATTGATGAAACCCTTTGCCTTGATCCTGCTGATATTGAAAAGAAAATGACTCAGAAAACGCGAGCGGTTTTACTGGTTCACATGTGTGGTTCTATGGCACATGTAGATAAAATTCAAGAAATTTGCAAAACAAAGGATATTGTTTTAATTGAGGACGCTTGTCAATCATTGGGCGCTCGTTATAAAGGAATATCGTTGGGTGCTTTTGGTGCGATGGGTTGTTTTTCATTTGATTATGTAAAAACAATCACATGCGGTGAAGGCGGCGCAGTCATTACAAATAATAATGAATTATATACAACAGCGCAGGCTTTTTCGGATCATGGCCATGATCATCTTGGCGCAGATCGTGGAAAAGATGATCATCCTGTACTAGGCTATAATTATCGAATCAGCGAATTAAATGCAGCTGTCGGATTGGCACAACTGAGAAAACTGGACCAAATACTTGAAAAGCAACGTAAAAGCAAACAAATATATAAATCCATTCTCAAGGATTGTGCATCTGTTAAATTTCGCGATATCCCTGATGAAAATGGCGACTCAGCAACATTTTTATCTATTTTATTGCCTGATGAAAACAAAACCAGAGACGCTTTGAAAAAAATGACTGAAAACAATGTCCCAGGAGCGATTTACTGGTATGACAATAACTGGCATTATATTCGCCAATGGCAGCATTTAAAATCGCTAAAGTGGCCCGCTCCATTGACCATGTCTGTTCTAAATGATTCGTTTGATTATCAAAATATTTCGTTACCAACTTCAGATTCAATTATGGCGAGAACCCTTTCATTTCAGATCAAACTTTCAGATACAGAAGCTGATGTTACCATCCATGCCAATCAATTAAAACAGGTGCTTGAAACAATTTAATTCAAACATAAAGGATAATACAATGTTTCGTAACTTTAAAATGGTGTCTCATGTCGTTTATGGTCGCGGTTGTTTTGACCAGCTTGATGATATTTTATCCCATAAACGAAAAAGCAAAGATGATATCATGGTTTTTTTAGTGGATGATGTTTTTGAAAGTTCATCACTCGTTAACCGAATCCCCAAACATGATTCCGATTTGCTCATCTGGGTCAATGTTGATGATGAACCCAAAACCAAATATGTGGATTCATTGACAGAAACAGTCAAGCAATCAGCAGGCGATCAGACAGCAGGTGTCATTGGTATTGGTGGCGGCAGCACGTTGGATCTGGCCAAAGCGGTTTCTTTAATGCTTACTAATCCCGGATCATCAGCTGATTACCAGGGGTGGGACTTGATTAAAAATCCATCAATATATCATGCAGGCATTCCCACCCTTTCAGGAACAGGCGCTGAAGTTTCCCGCACGACAGTCCTGACTGGCCCTCAAAAAAAATTGGGAATAAATTCTGACCACACTGTTTATGATCAAATTGTTTTGGATCCTGATCTTATTGCCAATGCACCAAAAGATCAGCGGTTTTATACTGGAATGGATTGTTATATCCATTGTGTCGAATCACTTACTGGAACTTACCTGAATATGTTCAGTCAATCATATGGTGAAAAAGCCTTGCAATTATGTGAAGATGTCTTTCAGGGTGAAAAAATACCTGAGGATGATGAAAAACTGATGATGGCATCATATTGCGGTGGCATGAGCATTGCTTATTCACAAGTGGGTGTGTGTCATGCACTTTCTTATGGCCTATCTTTTGTTTTGGGCCTTCATCATGGCATTGGCAACAGCATCGTCTTTGATTATTTGGATGAGTTTTATGCAGATGGTGTCAAAACATTTAAAAGAATGATAGATACCAATGAGATTCAATTACCCAGAAACCTTTGTGCCAATCTGACAGATGCGCAAATGAATCAAATGATTGATGTTGCTTTGGTTTTGGAACCATTGTGGGAAAATGCCTTGGGAAAAGATTGGAAATCACTGATGACACGTGAGCGTATTCGAGATTTATACTTAAAAATGTAACATACAATAGTTGAATCGTTTTAATATGATTTCGAAAAGAAACTCATGTTTTATTAGAAATTACTTAAGAAGGGATATAATCGTGTTTGAGTGGCGTAAAACATTTAATGATTTAAAAAAACGTTTTTACATCGGAAAAAGCTTAAATTCTGTGCCTCAGGGATCATGGATACTTTTTCCTTTGAACTTCCACTTATCTTGTGGGTTAACAGGTATACTGGCATATAAAAAGAAGCAGCCAAGAACTTTTTCAGTAGAAGCCTTGATTCAGGAGATGGAAACAATTTATGAATATATTGCACAGCATACAATCTCAGATTTGGGCGCGCCGGAAGACATAATCTATTTGGGAGGTAAAAAGCGTATTCAGGCAATATGGAGTGCAGCCAGACAATTTAAACAGCAATCCGCATTTGTAGAGATCACACAATCACAGACGTTTTATCAATCCTTAAAAAAGCTGGGTAACTCTCTAGAAACATTAATTGAGCATGAGCGAGATAGATATGAAAGGCAGAAAGGACATTTCTCACAAGAAACCGCGGTTAATATTTCTGAATCTATTGAAGATATGCAGGATGTTGTCTGGTGTATCCAGCAAGAGATACTTCGCAATGTGGATCAGGTCTGGGATTTGATCCACACGCGCCACTCAACGCCATCCCCACAACAAATCGTCTTATTTAAACAGGTCAACACTGTTCTAAACAGTATCGACAGACTTGAAGTGCGTGGACGAGACTCTGCCGGCATTTCCTTTTTATTTATTCTCCCTCAGTCTCAATTCAATGCATTTGAAAAACAAATTGCTACTCATGACACGCATGAAACTTACCAGGCCAGAAAAAAACAGCCGCTATTACAGGATGGCAATATTCGCGTATTTCAACGTAGTGATCAGACAACTGCGATCACTTTTACGTATAAAGTTGCAGCTGAAATAGGCAGTCTTGGTGATAATATTCGCTATATCCGAAATCAAATTAAAAACGATTATCCGCTTCAATTGATTACAGCGTTACCACATGATTATGTGACAGTATCAGCCCATACGCGATGGGCTTCAGTGGGCGAAATAACTGTATTAAATTGTCACCCTGTTTCAAATAGCAACCAATCTCAAAAAGGTATTATTCATGTTTGTCTCAATGGTGATATTGATAATTATCGAACGTTAAAAAAAGACATTGAAGATCAACTGGGCCCATTGCCTGAAATGATTACCACTGATACACAAATCATTCCCATGCAAATTGAAAAATACTTGCTTGAAAACCATTCGATTGAAACAGCCATTCGAATGGCTGTTAATGACTTTGAAGGGTCTCACGCCATTTCCATTCATACAGATCTTGCCCCAGGGAAAATGTACCTGGCACAAAAAGGAAGCGGGCAAACGATATTTATTGGTATTGGTGAAGAACATTATATCCCGACATCCGAGGTATATGGATTTGTAGAGGAAACATCATCATTTATCAAACTTGATGGTGAAAAGAAAGTTCAAGGCAAAAATGGTGTGACACAGGGGCAAATTTTTGAATTGAATCAAAATACTGTTGGTATTCTTGATGGCATTCGTGCCTGGTACTATGATGGTACACCCATTGAAATTAATGATGCCTGTATTCAAAAAACAGATATTACATCCAGGGATATTGATCGCCAAACCTTTCCGCATTATTTTTTAAAAGAAATCTCCGAATCTCCAATGTCAGTGGAAAAAACAATCGAACATCGGTGGACTTATTGTACAATCAATGGTGAAACAATGCCTGACATAGATTTGGGTGAATCAACAATCCCGAATAATTTGAGACAGGCTTTAATGGATGGTCACATCAAGAACATTTGTTTAATAGGTCAGGGAACAGCTGGCGTTGCCGCCCTGGCATGTGCCAATATATTGACCCATTATTTTTTCGATAGCCCGATGAAGGTCTCTGCATATAAAGCATCTGAATTTAGTGGTTTTATGCTTGAAGAAACCGATAACCCAACCTCACTCCAACATACATTGCTCATTGCCATCTCACAATCAGGAACCACAACCGATACAAATCGCGCTGTAGATATGGTTAAAACCAGAGGAGCATATACAATTGCCATTGTCAATCGCAGAGATTCAGATATTACATTTAAAGTTGATGGGGTCATGTATACCAGTTCGGGACGGGACATTGAAATGTCTGTGGCTTCCACCAAAGCTTTTTATTCTCAAATTGTTGCTGGCGCCTTGATAGGCCTCGCACTCTCTAAAATTTGCAAGACACAAAACAGTCAATTTATTGCGAACGAAATTCGAACACTGACTCAAATCAGTGATAATATGCGAACCGTGTTGTCACAATCCAAAAAGATCGAAGAATCTTCAAAGTCTGTTGCAACGACAAGAAACCATTGGGCTGTTGTGGGCAGTGGCCCTAACAAAGCTGCAGCAGATGAAATTCGAATTAAATTAAGTGAACTTTGTTACAAAATTATTTCTTCTGATTTTGTTGAAGATAAAAAGCATATTGATTTATCTTCAGAACCACTCATTATTATTTGTGCGTCAGGTTCCAAAGAATCCGTCCTTTCAGATATTATTAAAGATACTGCTATTTTCAAGGCACATAAAGCCATTCCTATTGTCATTGCAGATGAAGGTGAAAACCGGTTTGAACCAGTTGCGCATTCAGTCTTTCATGTACCGAAATTGCCTCAACATTTTTCACCCATTTTGAATACGCTTTTCGGTCATTTATGGGGTTACTATGCCGCTCTTGCAATTAATGATAATTCTCGTTTTCTATTTGAATTTAAACAAGAGGTGTCACAATACATTGATGAATCAACACAAAAGGGGATTGATATCTATGAAATCATGCTTGAAAAATCCTTTCGTGAAATGATTGCCCGATTTTATAATGAATTTCGAGTAAAAAAGCGAAATCACAGTATTCCATTGATTATGGGACTTGAGCTGGTATCAGATATCACGCTTTTAATGAAATACTTGACCGAAAGGTTGCCTGTTCGTGATTTTGAACTGGATTTTGGTGTAAAAGGCACCCCAAAAAATATGCTGGATACCCTTTATGAATGCCTTGGAAAAGCAATTAATAATATGGCGCGCCCAATTGATGCAATCAAACACCAGGCCAAGACTGTCACTGTTGGCACCAGTCGTATCGCTGAAACAGTTGAGGGACTTTTGTTTGAAGCTGTTCAAAAACGATTTAAGCTAGATCAGCTAACTCCCAAAAATGTGATTGTTCTGAGAAATTTGCAAAATGTTGTGGATCGAATTGATGGTTCTATTTTGTACAAAATTGGTGGGCTCAATGTTTTGGGCGAACCTACAGAGGAATCTTTCCTGGAAGTGGTTGAAAAGAAAGGTTCATCACAAGATATCGATTCACGATTTGAGAGTGATAAAAAACTAAAAGGGATCAAACGCATTATTGTTAAACAGGGAAATGTATTTATTGGGAAAGGTCGGGCAGATCGACGAAAAATATTGATCATACCGATCATTTCAGCATCACCCAATACGCCGAATGTTTTGGAGCATATTTTATTGCTAAATATATCGCTTCAGAAAACAGCCGATTTGAAAACGATCATTCGAGCGCTGGGTGATAAGCGAGAACATATTCAAAACATTGTTCAGGAAAGCAATATTATCTGGAAAAACGAATTCCTGGAACTATTACCGCTTGAAGATTTATTTGGTCAGTCCGCTGAAAAGATTGCTGAAGGTATCATCGCAATTGTGCAGCAAGGTTAAGAATGAAATGAAGAGTTGCTCATATGATTTTATTCTTCAAACCCTGATCCCCCATTTGTTGTACGCAACCCTTTTTTTTGAAATATTTTTAATGCTGGTTCAACTATTGAAGGATCAAGGGCCATATGTTCTTTATGTGGCCATTTTTTACCCAGCCAGCTATATTTGTCTTCACACCAATTATGAAATGGCAGCAAGTCGATTCGCTCGATTTTTCCATTTAGATTGGCGAGATAGTCTGATGCCTGTTCATAAAACAAATTATTCTGATTAAAATTTGGAATAATGGGAATACGTATCCAGATATGCATATGGTACTGTGTTAATTTCTGTAAATTTTCCAGAATAAGCTGATTATCAACACCTGTTTCTTTCATATGTAACTTTGCATCCAAATGCTTTAAATCAAAAAGAACAATATCTGCCTTTTTCGTCAGAGTTTGAAACGTATCCCAAAGACAATACCCATTTGTATCCAGACAAACATTAATGCCATGTGCCTGCGCCCGATCAATCAAATCGGCAGTTGTTTGATTTTGCGTTGTCGGTTCCCCGCCTGAAATGGTCATACCACCGCCAGAGTTCGCATAAAAGGGCATATCGCTTTTAACTTCTTTGATTATTTCATCAATGGTCGTGGCGGTTCCTGAAATTTCCATAGCACCAGATGGACAGACCTCAACACATGCCATACATCTTGTGCATTTTTCCCTGTCAATCATATGAAAGTGTTCATCAAATTCCTTAGGATGATCCGACTGCAAATTCTCATTTTCAGGAAACAGAATGGCATTTTCAGGGCAACATTCGGCACATGAACCGCATTGAATGCACAGTCGTTTTTTCCAAAACAAATCTCTTTGTATGGAAATAGTTTCTGGATTATGACACCAGGAACATTTCATAGAACATCCTTTGATAAAGACATTTGTCCGAAACCCTGGACCATCATTGGTTGAAAAACGTTGAATATCTGTTATTAGTAGTTCACGACTCATACATTCCTCCGAAAAGGGACCATTAGATCAGCCATATTGTTCATGTCCTCAAGCCGATCAATATCTTTTGCAATGGCAATCGTTGTTTTTTCCCCGATAACCGGTGCACATAAATCATTAAATTTTGACTGTACACGCGCCTTTTTTATGTCAAATGGCGGGGTCTGTTGAAGAATATCGGAGTCTGCACTGTATTCTTGAAAATCCTTTGTTTGAATAGATACTGTGGCTTCCAGGCCTGTTTTTTTCTCGTCCAATTCAAGAGAGATTTTTTTCATCAGCGCCTGAATACTTGAAGCGCATACCCGTTCATCAGTGAAAGCCTGCATGCCAGTCTCACCATGAATCAATGCATTGGCAATACAATAAGGAATACTAAATTTTCCTTCAAGTCCAGTTTTTGGTGCTGTATTACCCGCAGCATCAATTGCCAACTGTGAAGACCTAACCATAATGGATTGAATATTTTTTAAAGACAGATGATGTGTTTTTACAATCTCAAGGGATGCTTCAATGGGTGAATGGGTCGCATGACAAGAAGCGTGATATTTTTGAGACAGGTTAACAACATCCCAGCCCAGGCCCAAAAAACTTAATATAGTTGGGTTGACATTGCCTTTAAACGCTTCAAAGAAACCATGCGGGCCTTCCAAAATATCTTTGGCACTGGTAAATCCATTTTCAGCCATAAGTGCTGAAAATAAACCTGCTTGAGCAGATCGGCCTGCATGGAAAGGTTTGCACATCGTTCCAAAAACACGTTTCAGACCAGATGACTGCGTTCCAGCAATACCCAGCGCATATTGGGTTTTCTCTGTATCTAGTTTTAACAAGCGGGCACATGCAGCTGCTGAAGCAAAATGTCCCAGTGTTGATGTCGCATGCCATCCTGCCATATAATGATCAAGGCTAGCGCAAGCACCGATTGTCCCTCCAGTTTGAATGCCGATTAGATATGCAGTTAACAGCTCTCTACCACTTAGTTGTTTCCACTCACACATGGCCAACACTGATGGAAAAACAGTGACTGATGGATGCCCCAGAAAAGACACCAGTGTATCATCATAATCCAGCGCATGAGACGTTGCACCATTAATTAAAGCTGTATCACTTACGTTTCTTTGTGAACCATCACAAATAACTGTGCTCTGTCCATGACCACCCATCATGTCACTATATGAAATGAGTTTTTTTACCAGCGGGTCGTCTTTTCCAGCTATACAGACAGATAGCCAATCCATGAATGCAATTTTTGCGTGTTCAAACATTTCAGTCGGGATGTGTTGCGTTTCTGTGCGAACAATAAAATTTGCCAGTTTTTCAGTCATTGCGGGTTTTTCTTCTTCAGCCATTTTTTGTTGTCTCCTGTTTGAATAAAAATTCTTTAACCAGTGAATAAGGATCAGTTTTTCCATCCAAAACATTTTGAATGGATTGTGTCAAAAAATCGTTTTCTTGCCATTTTTCTAATATAGATTGAAATACCATTTGCTGGGTCAGCGACAAGATTTCTTCCCGAATTTGATTTTGTCGAAATTGATCATTTGATGTTTGTTGATTTATCCGCAAAAGAATTTCATCAACCAATTGATGAGTCCCTTGATGAGAAGCAGCCACTGTTTTCATCACAGGTACTTTTTTTTCAGATAATTCGAGCATACCTTGAATATCCATAACAACTTCATCTGCTCCTGGACGATCCGCTTTGTTAACAACAAAAATGTCAGCTATTTCCATAACGCCTGCTTTGATTGCCTGTATACCATCACCCTGACCAGGTACACAAATAACCAATACCATATCTGCGGTTTTAACCACTTCAATTTCATCCTGCCCAACACCGACAGTTTCAATTAGCACGATATCTTTACCAAATGCATCCAAAATACGAGCCACATCACGCGCCCCCTGACACAAACCACCTAACATGCCGCGTGTTGCCATAGATCTGATATATACGCCAGGTAATGTCCCAACATCTCGCATTCGTAAACGATCCCCAAGAACAGCTCCTCCTGTAAAAGGACTTGATGGATCAACTGCAATTATTCCAACGCTTTTATTCATTTTTTGAAGACATGCAGTCAGTGCATTTGTCAGCGTGCTTTTTCCTGCTCCCGGAGAACCGGTTATCCCTATGACTCTTGTTTTTCCGCAGTGTGGATAGATTTGGATCATGGCACCTTGCCATCCATTTTCACGATTTTCTACTTTGCTGATTAAACGAGCCAGTGAACGAACATTTTTTTCTAATGTGCCTTTGATAAGTTTATCCCAGGTATTCATTGTTGTGCTCCTGTAATCGTTGTTTATGCTGTCTATCTTACTATTGTATCATATACATCTACAGTTTGTTTTTTTTGATGAATAGAGCAAAGCATGTGCCATCACTTAATAATTATATTAACCTTCTGTTATTTATCATTAATATTATGTTTTATGTTATGAATCGCATTTGCAGATAATGGATCATTATTGTCCTAAAATCAGTCTGATTGTAATTAAGATATTGGATTTCATATAAATATTGAATTGCGCGAAATCGCCCGTATTTGTCCATTTTTTTAAATAACGAATGTGCG
>Ga0272440_1003748_pt1 | contig 11202 bp, 10 predicted proteins | sample SSMMMBAug17_FD_192440 | JGI IMG/M metagenome (GOLD analysis project Ga0272440, IMG submission 192440) | Marine sediment archaeal communities from Little Sippewissett salt marsh, Falmouth, MA, United States - SSM-MMB-Aug17 | ecosystem: Environmental > Aquatic > Marine > Wetlands > Sediment ... | reverse complement strand
ATCATTACGAATAAAATATTTTGTCTCTCCCTCAGAAAGAATAAATACCTTTGCATGTAATAAAAAAATATTCAAAAACAGTAAAGTACATATAAGCAAACTCTTTTTTTTCATATCTATTTTATTTCCAAATCAATTTCTCCTATTATAATTTCATCGTCTGTTTCAATATTTAATTCCGTTTTGTAATTATTATTTGGAGATAGTTTTCTATTACCTATTCCTTTAAATAGTTTTTGAGAATTGGGTGGCAAGATAACATTTCTAGCCATAGGAATTCTTTCTATTAAACGTTTACCACGATAAATATTGAGAGCAACATCTATCTCCTCTTTATGAGTACCAATATTAGAAATCCTGGTAAATACCTTTACTTGTCTCTTTTGACTTTGTAGTACAGTTAGTTTATCTATGTTTATTCTCTGTTTAATTTCAGATTTTCTACGATAACCCTTTTGATCATCTGTTATATGTACCTTTTCTGAAATAATATTTTCATCACCACAATCTAAAGTTAAAAAGGCATCATACGTTCCCTTAGGTAAATTTACTGTATATACTTTTTCAATTGAATCTCCTGGCAAAGTATTAATTCCATAAATATTTTCTTTTTTCACTACTTTATTATTTTTGTCAACAAATACCAAATTACCATAAGGAGTAAGCCTAACATTTCCTTTATTTTCAACAAAAAAGGAAATATCTAATTGTTGCTTTTTATCATCTAAAGGCGTTTGAGAAAGAATTTTCATATCATTAATAACAGCTTCTTTTTTTTCTGTTCCTATAATATCAACATAGAAAATAGTCCCAATCCTACCTAATAAGCTAACATTATCTTGATTAATACCATACATAGATTCAAAGAAGACAACACAATAATAACCTCCACTTACCCCATGAGGAACAGAAATAGAATATTTTATTTTTTCTTCTTTTTCAGGAAGCAGAGAAAACGACTTCTTTTCTATTTTGAGCCAACTTGCACAAGAATATTTAGTAGATCCTGCTTCCAAAAACTCTTTACTACCATCAGGCAAATACTTCCAATCGCTTACATAAACACGAAAGTCGCTATCTTTCTTTCCAGTATTTTCCAAAACTAGGTAACCACTATTAACATCTCCTGGTCTAAGTTTTAAATGAACACTAGGAGGATCTAAATTTATAGAAAAGGCATTAATAATTATAGTTAGACTTAAGAAAAAAAATAGTTTAAAAAATAATCTTTTTATCATAATTTTACTCCGTCATAGTAATAATAATCTGAGAAATATAAGAACCAGGAGGCAACGTTTCAGGCACAGTTACACCAAATTGCAAATATACAGCTGTTCCTGAAGTAATAGAACTATCACCTGTTTGATCACTAATATAAAACACTTTACCTAGTGAAGATAAAGAAGTGGGAATATCTTTAGAAAAATACCTGCCAGTCTGAGAAGTAATATGACCACTAAGACCAGAAAGATCAATTGAGTTAGTATAAGTACCAAACCATTTTAAATTTTTTATAGGCAATACAAAATCTTGAAACAATAAATCCCCTGTACTTTGGATTTGTAAGCGCCATTGCCTATTTTGATCGGATTTACAAGTGATGCGAAGATTTTCAGGAGGCACACCATAACTACTTTCTCCTAATCTAACCGACCCAAAATCAAGAAAATGATGATTAACCGTAAAGGTAAAAATAGCTAAAGAAATAAAGTTAAAAAAACATAAACTTATAATTAATAGCAATATTTTCTTCATTTTGTTATTATTTCCTGTACTAACTATTCAGTCATCGTAAAAACAATTGAAGCACCATAATTCCCTTGTTTTTGAGTATCAGGTACTGTCAAGCCAAACCCAACCGGAACATAAGTACCCCAACCACCAGCAAACCCTATATCACCATAGTTGTCACTAGAATAAATTACAATTGGTTTACTAGAAAGAGAGAAAGGAAGATCCCCAGTAGCATGACGAGTCCCTGGCAGTTTAGGTTGACCTTGCTCAGCAGGGTCACCAACATAAACAGTAAAAAGATCTTCTGGAATAATATAACCCGACTGAACTTCTCTTAATTTTGTAGCACTAACCTGCAAAAACCATTGCCTAGCTAAATTTGACTTACAGGAGGCTACGACAATTGCAGAGTCAGGAAAAGAACTTTTTCCTGGTTTAACTGTACCAAAATCCATAAAGCCACTCCAAGGGGCCCCGGTACTGTCTTGCAATTCTAGGCTAAAAATAGTACCTTCTACAGTGACTGATACTTGAATGATGTCCTCTTGTTGTCCAAAAGCAGTGAACGCTAATAAAAAAAGAAAGACAAATAGTAAAATTTTTTTCATAAAATAAATCCCCTTCATTAAGCAACTTTCTAAAATTATAAAACAATGAAAATGAAAAAGAAAAGAATAGTAAATATAACAATTACTCTTTTTATAAATATTATTTTACTCTTTTCAAATTACAAAATTAAGAAGATATAAAGCAAAAAACCAAGATAAGTGTAGAAAAACAATACACATCTAAATACATAAATAAGTACATACCAAGTATCTAGATAATAGACCATCAACAGTTATAGAAATCTACTATATATAAGTTATTAAGATACTACTATAAAATTAAAATATCTCTCTTAATGTTCCTCTTCTTCTTCTTCATATTTAATAATTTGCACATTATCTATTTTAAAATTAACTTCTCCTACCTCAGAAGAAGCCACAACGATAAACTGTATATTAACTAATCCACCGGAGTCCCTATAACCATCAGGATCCCATCTATTATTTCCCACCTTAGGATTTACATCCTCAAACTCGGAAAAAGGAACTAATATCTGCTGCCAGCCTTCCCAATCAATCGGCAACTCATAAGACCATTTATCATCTTTTACAGGCAAATAATTATTAGCTATGTTTTGTTCTATCTGTTTATTGTAATTATCATCTTCATATAATTCTATTTTTAGCATGCCACTATCTTCCCCTGTACCAAAAACATCAAGTTGAAAATGAGTATGCAAATCAACAGGTTGAGCTAAGTACATACCTAACCCCCCAACATACCAACCTTTAGCTTGTCCTTTCAAACTTAGCAGGAATTTACCTAGCTCAGGGATATCATATTCTTTAGTACTTTGAACCCTTAACTTTAATCTATCAAATTTCCACCAATTCGGGGCTTCTGCAATATCACCATCTTCAAAGTTGTCAAGTATTATAGGTTCGCTTGAAAGCTGATCTTCACAAAAAACAAAACTAATAGAAATTAACATCAACAAAACCAAAATCATTATTTTTTTCATTTTACCCTCACACTCCTAGATTAATATTATTTTTCATAGAATCAGTAATATAAAATAACCAATATTTAAACAGATTCATTTTTATTAATTTAATTAAATTTTTATTTAGTAAAACCCTAATAATTACTTAGTAATATGATAGTTATTTTTAATTTTTATGTCAATTAAAGGACTATTTAAAAATAGTTTATTTTAAAATACTTTTTCATGTATATTTTCTCGTGCTTTTTTTTTCATTATCCCAAAATAATTAGAATAATTAGAAAAATTAGAAAAAACCTTATTTCACAATACTGTCAATTTATATTACAATTACGATGTTATGCTTAGTGCAGAAATAAGAGAGCAATTTCTCCGTTTTTTTCAAGACAAGAAGCACATCAGGTTACCAAGTGCTTCTCTTATCCCCAAAGACCAAACAGTACTATTAAATTTGGCAGGGATGCTACCTTTTAAGCCAATATTTATGGGGGAGGAAAAGACAAGCCATAAAAGAGTTACAACTGCACAAAAATGTATCCGCATGAATGATCTGGAAAATGTAGGAAAAACCGCACGACATCATACTTTTTTTGAAATGTTAGGAAATTTCTCCTTTGGAGATTATTTTAAAAAAGAGGCTATATCATGGTGTTGGGAATTACTTACAAAAACATACAACCTGAATAAAAACAATCTTTGGGTAGCAGTTCTTGATAAAGACCAAGATTCATATGAAATTTGGCACCAACAAATTAGCATACCAAAACAAAAAATCGTCAAATTAGGAGAGAAAGATAATTTCTGGGCCGCAGGGCCGACCGGACCCTGTGGACCCTGTTCTGAGGTATATTATGATTTTGGAACAAACAAATCCTGTAACAAACCAAACTGCAAACCTGGTTGTGATTGTGATCGCTTCTTGGAAATATGGAATCTTGTATTTATGCAATACAACAGAGATAAAAAAGGAAATTTATCTCCTTTGCCAAAAAAAAATATAGACACAGGAATGGGACTAGAACGTATTGCATCTATCCTACAAAAAAAAGAAACAAATTTTGAAACGGACTTGATTTTTCCCCTGATAGAAAAAATAGCCGATATTGCAAATATAAATTTATCAAAAGAACTGTTAAAAACCAAAGAATATCGTTCTATGAAAATAATCGCCGACCATAGCAGAGCCATTGCTCATTTATTAGCAGATGGACTAGTTCCTTCAAACGAAGGCAGAGGATATGTTTTACGACGTATACTACGTAGAGCAGTTAGACATGGCCATCTCTTATCTATCAGAAAGAAGTTTCTAACTAAAATAGCAAAAAAAGTAATTAATAACTCTCAGGATATATATCCAGAACTGTCTAATAAAAAAGATTTTATATGTAAGATAATTGATTCTGAAGAAGAATCTTTTACTAAAACATTAGATCAAGGACTAATAATATTAGAAAAAATGATAAAAAAGAAACAGATAGACGCTTTTTTGCTCTATGACACTTATGGTTTTCCTTTAGATATGACAGAAAATATAGCCAGTGAACATGGATTAAAAATTGACACCCAAAAATATCAAAAAAAAATGGCAAACCAAAAAGATAGAGCTAGAAAAGCAGGATTATCAAAAACAAAAAAAACTACTGGTGGTGAAGTTTTAGCAAATTCTAAAGATGAACAATACGCTATGGCCAAACATCACACTTCTACTCATCTATTACATGCAGCACTACAAAAAACTATAGGACAACATGCCACTCAAGCTGGATCGTTAGTTTCTCCTGAAAAATTGAGATTTGATTTTCCTCATTATAAAGCTCTAACAAAAGAAGAACTAAAACAAATTGAAAACTTAGTAAACACTCAAATAAAAAAAGAAATAAAATTACAAATACAAGAAACTACATTCGAAAAGGCCAAAAAGTCTGGAGCTATGGCTCTATTTGGAGAAAAATATGGAGATATGGTAAGAGTAGTTAAAATAGGAGATTTTTCTATGGAGTTATGTGGTGGAACACATGTAAACAATACTAAAGAAATAGAAATATTTAAGATAATCTCAGAAAGTGCAATAGCTGCGGGTACTAGGCGTATAGAAGCCATTGCTGGAGAATCATTTCAAAAATATACTAAAGCAAAAAAATTAGAAACAATAAAAACTTATACCAAAAGACTAGAACAATTAAATATTTTACAGCAAGAAATTAAAAAAACTACCTTCCCTGGACCTTTCCTTAAAACTTCTCAAGAATTAGAAAATGAAATAGCAACGATTGTTAACAAAAAACTACCTTTTGATTCAATGTCATTAAAAAATATACAGCAAGAAGAAAATATTATTTTTGATAAATTAAAATATTTTGAAAAAAAGTTACAAAAACTAAAGCAGAAAATGATCTCTTCTAACATAGACGCTTATGTCAATGAATCAGAAAAAATAGGCAATCTAAATATTTTATTTAAAGAGCTAAAAGGTCTAGACAACAAACAACTGAAGCATCTTGCAGAAAATCTCATGAATAAAGCAAATAACCTAGATATCGTTTCTCTAGCTAGCACTGTCAATCATGAAAAGTTACTACTACTAGTTACCAGCAGCAAAAAGGCAATAGAGAAAGGTTTTCCAGCAGATAAAATTATTAATCTGCAAACTAAAATACTTGGAGGTGGCGGTGGTGGCAGCCCTAGTCTTGCACAAGCTGGCTGTAAAAATCCTCAAAAGATAAATGAAGCCTTCGAAATGTTCAAAAAAAAATTGCTAGAAATATAAAATGTTTTGCATCAAAATATTCACCAAATAATACAAGTACTTAGAAAACCCAAAATATAGAAAAGCAAAAACAATTAATAACCCATAAGGTTCTACACTTTTATAGTAAACTATATATTTATTAGGGAGAAAACTCATTATAATTTTTGAACCGTCAAGAGGAGGAATAGGAATAAGATTAAAAATACCAAGAACAAGATTATAGAAAATAAAATGCAAAGATATAAATTTAATCAATCCATTTGAAAAAACATTAAAAGAAACTACACCTAAAAATACCAAACAAAAATTCATAGCAATACCTGCTATAGATACTGCTAATAGCCCTTTTCTCTTGTTAATAAAATTATTAACATTTATGGGAACAGGTTTTGCCCAACCTAAAACAACTGGAAAATTCAACAATGTGAGCAACAGAGGTAACAACAAAGAGCCTACTAAATCTAAATGCTTAAAAGGATTTAAGGTCAGTCGTCCCTGTTTGCTAGCAGTATCATCACCTAACAATTTAGCAACATAAGCATGCCCCAGCTCATGTAAAACAATAGATATAATCAAAATAGGTAAATAGATAAATTTAAACATCGTTTTTCTATACTCAAACCAAAATTAATTATAGTATTTGCTTTGCGCTAGTTGACCATTTTCGGACAACCTGGGAATTTATTTTATCTTTAGTATATACTATATGCACAAAATTTGCTTAAAAATTTCTTTTAGAATATTATTATTTAATGGGATGTAGTAGTATGACAATGTGTATACCTAAATGTGAGCTAGTCTTCAAGCCTAGTAAAATCATACCAGATTATACTGTATCAAACATAAAATCCAATGAATCATTCGCTATCTCTTACCTTCGCAAGGGTTTAATATATAAAATCACTATTTATCCTGATAAATTATCAAAAGAAATCAGCAATCCTAGTGCCTATTATGCAAAACCAAGTGAGACTATTTATCGTAAACCAACAGAAGCTTATTACACGGAAGTAGAAAGCTTATTGAGTATAGTACAAGGCACCCCATCAATTAAAAAAGACAAAAGTCATTCCAGAATAGAAGAAATACTATTAAAAACATTAAAAAATCAGACCAAGCAACGTTCTTTTCCCGATAAAAACAGTAGATATCATTTTTTTTCAGAAAGGCGAACTTCTAATATCAAAGAGACAAAATATGGATCTTTATCTATAGAAACCACTCCCAAGATAAAGTTAACATATAAATATGATAACTCTACCTTCGATATTACAATTGACGATGAAAAACTAGTAAAAATTGAAAAAACAAGTAATGGTGTATCAAAAAAAGAAATTTACTTTAAAAAAAATGGTTGTTCATTATCTAAATATTACGAAGAGCTTACTTTTATGCTTTCTATATTGAACAAAAGTTCTGAGAATAATGATAATTTAATATCTTCATTATCAAACATTCTAGAAAGGTCAGAACCTACAACTATAATAGTAGGGGGCAAAAGAACAAATACTTTTTATGAAAGAACCACAAATGGGGAGATAATAGAAACTACCATTAATAATAATAAACAACCAATAATAGCTTACTATAAAGATAGAACTCATTTAGACAATCGTGTTTGCCATCAGATAGAGAGAGACACTGACCAAGAACCTAAAAATGTCCTTGAATCTAAACTAGCAAAAGCCAGAGTTTTTTTGCCTGATAATAAATTTTTACCAAAAATAGCAACAGGCATATTTATTACTTATCCTGTAAACTTGTCTCAAATAAAAGCCGATATTAAACAAGATTGTAACATTGAAGTAAAACAAATTTGTTATGAAAGCAGCTCTGGAACATTAGAGATAATTACAAGAAAAAAAATTAATTTAAATACTCTAAAACAAATACTTACCAAAAATCATATCGACTTTTATAGTTCTCAAATAAAACAAACTAAAGACAGTCCATACAATAATTTCATATATCAACTACAACATTGTAGGAAAAAGTTATAAAAGTTAATTTGTTTTTATCAGCGCTCCATATATAATGTCTGCGTAGGATAGGCAAACTCTATGCTTTGGTCATCAAAGACTTCTTTTATAGAAAAATTGATCTCCTGCTGAATATCCATGTATTTATTGTAATCATTACTTAAAACATAATAAACTATCTCAAATACCAAACTAAAATCACCATATTCATGAAAATGCACACGATCCAGTTTGGCACCAGTAGTTTTATCAATAATATCCTTTATCAAATCAGGAATCTTTTTTAGCTTAGATAATTCGGTCTGATAAGTAACACCCAACTTAAAAACCACTCTACGGGTATCCATCCTTTTATAATTGCGAACTCGAGAATTAGTCAAATCAGAGTTTGAAAATACAACCTGTTCACCACCAAGACTCCTAACTCTAGTAGTCTTAATCCCAACATATTCAACTGTACCAAGAAAATCTCCAACAATGATAAAATCACCTATTTCAAAAGGACGATCAAAAAATATAGCTAAATAGCTAAATAAATCACCCAAAATAGCTTGAGCAGCTAGGGCAACAGCCACACCACCAACTCCAAGCCCCGCAATAACTGAAGAAACTTTGAACCCTAAATTATCTAAAAGAAAAACTAGCCCTACACCCCAAACGACAAAACGAATCATAAGAAGGATGCCTTTTAAACTATTCTTTTTATCCTTATCTTTGCTGTCTTTTATAAAGTATTTTTCCATCGCATAGGTAATAACGGCCGTTATAAATCTAAGCAAATAAATTGTTAAGAAAACTAACAATAAAGAATGAATCCAAAAATTAGCTTTACTAAGGTTTAGTTGCTTCATAGCAATATATATAACAACAGCATAGGTTATCGGCTTGAAAATATCCTCTATTTGCAGAACGATAAAATCATCAACTGTGGTCTTGGTTTTTTTAGTCCAGAGATGCAGGTTTCTTATAAGAATATTTTTTATAATAGAAACAATTAAGAAACCGGAAAAAAGGATAATAATAGACACGAAAATATTTTGATATAAAATATTATTAAAAAAGACATTAAATTTACTAAGTATTTCAGACATTTTTCATTTTTCTTTTGAGTGAAGTATTCCTATTTATAAAAAAACTACTATATATGGAGTGTTGCAAAATGCCATTGCATATATCTAGTATCTTAGCTCCGACTAGCCATTTTCGAGTAGCTTGTATTATTATAACACAATGATTAGGAAAAAAGTTTCTATAATTGGTGCTGGGAATGTTGGCGCAACCTTAGCAAATTATATTGCTATTAGGAATATGGCTGACCTTGTATTAATTGACATAGAAAAAGAACCTGCACAAGGTAAAGCCCTTGACATAAAAGAAACAGCCCCTGTTTTTGGTTTTGACATAGATATAACAGGCAGCAATGATTATCAACACATAAAAGATTCCGATATTGTAGTAATCACCGCCGGTGTTGCTAGAAAACCTGGCATGAATAGACTAGATCTACTCAAAATCAATGCCTCTATAATAGAAAGCATTATTGACAGTATAGTCAAATACGCCCCAAACAGCTTCATCATTATGGTTACCAATCCCGTTGATGTTTTGACCTATCTAGCGCTTAAAAAATCTAAATTTGATAAAAACAGAGTAATAGGACAAGCAGGAGTGCTTGATGGAGCTCGCTTTGCTTACTTTATATCTGATTTTCTTAAAGTTTCTATCCAAAACATAAACCCGATGGTTCTTGGTGGTCATGGCAACACCATGATTCCTCTAGTAAAAAACACAACAGTATCTGGGATTCCAGTGGACGCTTTAATACCCAGACCTGATTTAGAAAAAATCATTGATAGGACCAAAAATGGTGGTGCAGAGATAGTTCAATTACTTAAAACAGGTAGTGCCTATTACGCTCCTGCTGCTGCTACTATGAAAATGGTCGAAGCTATTCTTTATGATAGAAAACTTATCACCCCTTGTTCTGTTCTACTAGAAGGAGAATATGATATCAATGATGTTTGTATAGGAGTCCCTGTAAAACTTGGAAGTAACGGCATGGAAGAAATAATACAAATATCATTATCAGACAAAGAAAAGACAGCCTTGAAATCGTCTGCAAAGATATATCAAGAAAGCATTGAACAAGTAAGTTAAAATATTTTAACTAAAACCTTCTTTTCCAGCTCATATACATCAAAGCGCAATTTCTGAAAAAACATCCTATCGGTTTTGCTAAATTCTTCTAGGACTCTTAATGACTCCTTAACACGACTAAAATTAGCTTGCGTGATATCTAATAAATTGTCTCTCTTTTTCAAAGGAGCATTTGCTCCAATATCATTAACTGAATCACGGGAAGAAATTAATTTGTCAGTATCAGGAAAATCTTTTGTAACTGTAGCTAGTTTTTTATAAGAAAGATTATGTCGTAATTTTTTGGCAGTTTTTGTGAGATTATCATCTTCTAAGATAAACCTGGCAATTTCCTCTATAACTCTGAGGCCTTCCCTTGCTCTATTTATATTTACATCTATAATCCTACTATAATCCATCATCAATATTGTAAAATAAAGTAATCAAGCGATCGTTAGTTTTACTTGGAGAATACGATTTTTTTTGGCTTGTGTAATCTCAAAAGAAAGGTTTTCATGAACAACTTTGTTTCCTAGTTTGGGAATTTCTCCTAATAAATGAGATATAAAACCTCCTACGGTGTCATAGTCATCAGATTCAGGGATATTAACACTTAATTTATCATTTAGATCATACACATTTAAGGAGGCTTCTACTAAATAGGTATTATCATCGATCTGTTGTAAGCTAGGAAGTGTCTTCTCGTCAAATTCGTCTTCTATCTCCCCGACAATTTCTTCTAAAATATCTTCAATAGTCACTAACCCTGAAACTCCTCCATGCTCATCAACGACAATAGCAATATGAGTACGTTTGGTCCGCATTTTTTTCAACAAATCATCAATTTTTTTAGTCTCTGGCACAAATTGAACAGCACGAAGTAAATTATGAATGTTTGATTCTGATCCTAGAGGTATTTTTAGAAGATCTTTAGCATAAACAACGCCTATGATATTGTCTTGTTTTTCTTTATATACAGGCAAACGAGAATGGCCTTTTTCGGAAAAGATATTTAAAATATTTTTTATCGGCTCATTCATCTCAATACATAC
>Ga0272440_1003747_pt1 | contig 11202 bp, 11 predicted proteins | sample SSMMMBAug17_FD_192440 | JGI IMG/M metagenome (GOLD analysis project Ga0272440, IMG submission 192440) | Marine sediment archaeal communities from Little Sippewissett salt marsh, Falmouth, MA, United States - SSM-MMB-Aug17 | ecosystem: Environmental > Aquatic > Marine > Wetlands > Sediment ... | reverse complement strand
TGAAAAAAAGAATGAAAATATTCTTATCAAGCGGGAAGACTGACTTATGAAATCTGAACTTGCAATTCATGGAGGAAACAAGGTACGTGTTAAACCATTACCATATAGAAAGCTTTTTGGTGAAGCTGAACTGAATAAAGTCAAAGAAGTCTTTCAAAATAGTTGGAAAAATGAAGTTGATTTTGGCTACCAAGGAAAATATGAAGAAGAATATACAAAAAAGTTTTGTGAGTTTCAAGGCGGAGGATTTGCCGATGCAGTTGCTTCAGGAACAGCAGCAGTTTACCTTTGCTTGAAATCTCTTAATCTGAAAAAAAAAAGTGAAATTATCATTTCTCCTGTTACCGATCCAGGCAGTGTTGCTCCCGTTTTAATGATGGGAATGACTCCAGTTATAGCAGATTCCCAACCAGATAGTTTTAATATTGGACCAAATGAATTTGAAAAATCCTTGAATTCAAACACTAATGCAGCTATTTTGACACACCTGGGTGGTCATCCCATAGATATAGATCCGATTTTAGAAATTGCAAAGCAAAGAGGGATTCAAATAATTGAAGACTGTTCTCAGGCTCATGGAGCGGTATATAAAGGGAAAAAAGTAGGAACTTTTGGTGATATTGCAGCTTTTTCAACCATGTTTTCAAAAACACATGCTACCGGGGGATGTGGTGGGCTGGTTTATACAAAAGATCAAGAACGTTATTGGATCATAAGATCATTAGCAGATAGAGGTAAACCATTTAGTTCACCTGAATTTAATCCTAAAGATCCAAAGGAATTTCTTTTTCCTGCATTAAATCATAACCTTGATGAATTATCGTGTGCTATAGGAATTTCAACATTATCCAGACTTCAGAAAATAATAAATAAGCGTTACAAAATAGCAAAAAAAATCGATAAAGCCCTTAAATATTCATCAGTAGTATTTCCATGTCGTAAAAATTATGAAGGTACACCGTCTATATTTTTCCATACAGTTAAGGTTGCTGTAAATAATCTTAGAGTTTCAAAAAAAGAATTTGCAGAAGCAATAGCTGCAGAAGGTATATGGATTAATCCTGATTATAGATATATCGTTTCAGAATGGAAGTGGATGCAAAAATACTTAAAATCAATAGCAAATACTCCTAATGTAATAAATTTTAGAAACAAAACTTTCAATATATTACTTAATGAACAATTTTTAGATGAAGACATTAATGACATTATTAAAAGTATATTAAAAGTAGAAGCTCATTACAAAATATAATACCGTTTAATACAGAGAGATAATAATGACAATATATCACCCAGATTTTTCATGTATTTCTGAAGATGCAATTATTGGCAAAAATGTAAGAATGTATTCTTTTATAAATATTTATGGACCTGTTGAAATTGGTGATGAATGCGTTATCGGTGCTTTTGTAGAGATACAACCAGGGGTTAAAATAGGTCATCGTGTGAAAATATCGAGCCATACATTTATTTGTACAGGCGTTGAAATTGAAAGTGATGCATTTATTGGACATGGAGTGATGTTTACTAATGATAAATTTCCAAAATCCGTTGATGAGCATGGAAAAGCAATTACGGCTGCAGATACAAATGTAATTCCTACATTTATCAAAAAGGGTGCAGTAATTGGAAGTAATGCAACCATTCTTTGCGGAATAACCATAGGGGAAAGGTCATTAGTGGGAGCCGGCAGTGTGGTAACAAAGGACGTCGAGTCTTATACCATAATCAGTGGTAATCCCGCGAGGCTGTTACGTAAGAATTAGGATTATATGCAAAATGAAAAAATTATTGTTAGTATATCCAAATCAAGCTTGGCATAAGTCTGATTTTGCAACAATGTGGATATTGAATCCTGCAACTTTATGTCAGCTTGCTGCAATGGTAAAAAAAGATGTTGAGATCAAGATTGTTGATGCAAATTTTTACAAGTTGTCTCAGGATGAATTTTTTATCATTGTAAAAATATTTAATCCTGATTATGTGGGAATTTCAGTTTTGACATCTGAATATGGAAACACCTTGGACATAACTGCTCGTATAATTAAAAATATTAATAAAAATACTAAAGTTATTGCCGGGGGGGGGTTCATGCTATCATCGAATATGAAGAGATTATAAAAAATTCAGACATTGATTTTGTCGTAAGAGAGGAAAGGGAATATGTCTTGAGGAATCTCATTAGATATTTAAATGGGAACGGAAGTTTTCCCGTAGAAGGTCTTGTTTTCAAAGATAGTACTAATGTAGTTATTCAAGAACGAACATTGATTAAAGATTTGGATTCCCTTCCTTGGCCCGATTTTAGTTTTGTAAAATTAGAGGACTACCTAAATAGAGAACATCGAAAAGGTCCCCAAAAGATGTCAGTATATTAAGAGCTTATGAATGGGATAGAATTAATTTTGGCACTGAGGAAAAAAGAACAAAAAGGATGGGAATTTGGCATATTAGTAATGAAGAACTAGAAAAAATAAGGAAGGATACAAGAGATGCAATTTCATTTGAATAAAAATGAAAAACATAATTGTGTAACACCTAATTTTCCAAAGAGAATATTACTTGGCTTAAATGATGGTCATTGTAATCTAAAATGTCCTGCATGTTATGTTCATGGGGTAAATAATGATAAAAAAATATCAAAAGGATGCATGCCCCTTGAGAATGCTAATAAAATTTTTGATGAAGTGAAAGATACTGGAATTTTTATAAGCCCAGTTTTATGGTCTGAGCCATTGCTAATAAAAAATTATTCTGATTATTTTATCAAAATAAAACAAGCCGGTCTACATGCATTTATTAATACAAATGGACTGATTCTTTCAAAAAAAATGGCAAAAAATTTTATTTCTATTCCCATTCACTCGATATTTATAAGTATTGATGCAACTACACCAGAGACGTTGAAAAAAGTTCGTGGTATAGACAATCTTGAAAAAATTCAAAGTTCTGTCTTTATGCTCCTCCAGGAAAGAAAAAAAATGTTATCTCCAAGAATAGGAGTATCATTTGTTGAATCAAAACTAAATAATCATGAAAAAGCTGATTTTATATCATTTTGGATTGAACATGTTGATGTGGTTAGAGTTAATGATGTTTATGAAGAACATAACAGAACTAAAAATCAAAATATTTTGCTTCAACGTGTCCCATGCGGAGCATTATATGATACCATGCCAATCAATCATAAAGGTGATGTACCAATTTGCTGCTTAGATAGTTTTAATGAAACTAATATGGGGAATGTTTTTGAAAACGGTGTACAGGGAGTTTGGCTAGGAAAAAAATTTGAAAACGTCAGAATGTTGCACGAAACAGGACAGTATAATAAATTACCATTATGTTCTCACTGTGATGTTTGGAAAAATTATTTAATAAAAGAAACGGTTTCAAAAGGAATTCTAATTCGTGAATCACCAGTTATGACTTATTACAACAGAATGGATAGAATGTATACATGGCATTCCAGAATACGATAGCAATATATTTTCATTTCATTCATATAGTCTTAAATTAAGTATGGTAAGGGGGGTTATTCTCCTCGAATCCGCGGGAAAAAGGGCTAAGCTCCCAAGGCTGCCAAACGTTATTGATTATATGTGAACCAAACTTTTTAAAACAAACTTTTTAAAACGCAATATTATGTGCGCTTGATATTTTTTGTAATTATCAAGGGATAAATGATGTTCATCAGAAATCAGCGTTGCACATAAAAGTGCGTTTTAAAAAGTTTGGTTCACATATGTCCATACCTCTCTTAAAAGTGAGTGGATGGACTTTTTCCTTTGAGCTAAGTGTAATTTTTTGGCATCCTTCATATTCTAGTTAACACTTTTTCGAGAACAATTTGTCTTATGTAGAGACGCACGGCTGTGCGTCTCCGAGCGGAAAAAGGGCGACCCTTTTTTAGTTCTTTATTTCAAAGAATTGAGAGTACTTTCTTCGTTCGGAGACGCACAGCCGTGCGTCTCTACGAAGTAATACATAATAACAATTTTAGAAAAAGTGTTAACTATTTTTCAACAAATCTGAAGGATGCCAATTTTTTTTAGGAACTTAATACAGAAATGCTAAATTCCCCAATTGGAAAGGCATATTCTTCATAAACCATTATGGTTCGTAAAAAAGGAGGAAAAATGAAAAATATACAGGTCGTTATTCTTTGTGGTGGATTGGGTACGAGACTTCGCGAAGAAACAGAGTTTCGACCAAAACCAATGGTCAACATAGGTTCTCGTCCTATCATTTGGCATATTATGAAAATTTATGCATCAAATGGATATACAAACTTTATTCTCGCGCTAGGGTATAAGGGTGAAATGATAAAGAATTATTTTTGCCATTATGAGTTAATGAATAATGATGTAACAATTGAACTTGGTGATCAAAAAAAAGTGTGTCTTCATCAACTTCATCAAGAAGTTGGATGGCAAATAACAATGGCTGATACAGGACAAAATTCTCTGAAAGGTGCCCGACTAAAAAAAATTCAGAAATATATCACCGGTGATATTTTCATGATGACTTATGGGGATGGGCTTGCAAACATTGATATTAAAGCGCTTATGGCTTTTCATAAAAGTCATGGTAAAATTGCCACAGTAACAGGTGTAACTCCTATTTCAGCTTTTGGAAAGTTAAAAGTTGAATCTGATCAGGTTCGTTCTTTTTGTGAAAAACCAAAAGAGCAAGACAATATAATCAGTGGCGGATTTTTTGTATTCAATAAAGAAATATTTAATTATTTATCCTCTGATGATGAATGCGATCTTGAAATTGGTCCTCTGGAGATAATTGCCAATGAAGGACAGCTTATGGTTTATAAGCATACTGGATTTTGGACATGCATGGATACTTTAAGAGATATGGAACGTATTAATAATCTGTGGTATGAAGGTAATCCTAAATGGAAGGTATGGTAAAGTAAAATGACTGAAATAAAAAAAATATTAATTACAGGAAATATGGGGTATATTGGACCATCTGTGGTTGAACGTTTACGATATTCTTATCCTGAAGCTGTACTTGCTGGGATTGACATAGGTTATTTTGCGCATTGCTTGACGAATGTCGATATTTTTCCAGAAAACGATATTGATATCCAGTATTTTTCTGATATTCGTCATTTTTCAAATGAAGTACTTGCCGATGTCGATGCAATTGTGCATCTATCAGCTATTTCTAATGATCCCATGGGAAACACCTTTGAAAAGGTAACGACTGCAATTAATTATCGTGCAAGTATTGATTTGGCAAACAAAGCAAAAAAAGCAGGTGTCAAAGTATTTGTTTTTGCTTCGAGCTGTAGTATGTATGGCTATCATGAAGATTCACCAAGGACTGAAGGATCTTCGCTAAACCCTCTAACACCTTATGCAAAATCTAAATGCTTCACTGAGAATGACTTAAAAAAACTTGCAGATAAAACATTTAAAGTGACATCATTAAGATTTTCAACTGCTTGTGGAATCAGTAAACGTTTGAGATTGGATCTTGTTCTGAATGATTTTGTAGCTAGTGCTGTTGCTTCTGGAAAAATTACGATTCTGAGTGATGGAAAGCCCTGGAGACCTCTCATAAATATTCAAGATATGGCTTTGGCAATAGATTGGGCAATAAGCAGAGATATAGATTGCGGGGGGCATTTTTTAGCAATCAATGTGGGAAGTGATGTATGGAATTTTCAAATAAGGGAACTAGCTGAAGCTGTGTCTAAAGTAATTCCAAAAATCGAAATATCCATTAGTAAAGATGCTCAGCCTGATAAGCGATCCTATAAAGTAAATTTTGATCTTTTTAAAAAGCTTGCGCCAGAATATCAACCACAAGTCGATTTGAAAACAACAATAGAAGAACTAAAGTATGGATTAGAAGCTATGAATTTTAAAGATAAAAGTTTTCGAGATTCTGAACTAATAAGGTTAAACGTATTATCAAACTATTTAAAAAATGGAATGTTAACAGAAAATCTCGAATGGATCAGGTAATAAACTTCCCTAGAAATGGGCCCCCCAGTATAAGAAGGAGGATATACTTTAGTTGATCAGAGTTGCAAACATGCAGTTTATTAATTTTTGAATTGTTTTTTATAGTAAAATAATAACATTGACAACAACAAAGAACCATGAAGAATTTTATGGCATCCTTCATATTCCAGTTAACACTTTTTTTGTACGATTTGTCTTATGTAGAGACGCACGGCAGTGCGACTCCGAGCAGAGAAAGGGCAATTTTTATTTGGTTCTAAATTTGAAAGACGTGATAGACCTTTCTTCGCTTGGAGACGCACTGCCATGCGTCTCTACAAAGGGAAACACAATCACAATTTTGGAAAAGTGTTAACTACTTTTCAACAAATATGAAGGATGCCATTTTTATTGTCAAGACAATGATGGAGTAAATGGATGAAATGTCGATTTTGTAATCATGATTTGATTCATGAATGTATTAATTTGCACAATGCCCCCCCCTCAAATGCTTTTCTGTCAAAGGAACAGTTAAATGAGAGGGAAATATACTATCCCCTACGATTGTATGTCTGTGAAAAATGCTGGCTTGTTCAAATTGATGAATACAAACAGTTTTATGAGATATTCAGTAAGGATTACATTTATTTTTCTTCTTATTCAACAAGCTGGTTGGAGCATGCGAAATTGTATACTGAAATGGTTACAGAAAGATTTACTTTAAATGAAACTTCAATGGTTATTGAGATTGGATCAAATGACGGATATTTATTGCAATATTTTCAGAATAATCACATTCCCTGTTTAGGAATAGAACCGACTGAGAGTACAGCTAAGGTATCCAAAGAAAAAGGTATTCCAGTTATTTGTAAATTTTTCGGAAAAAAACTTGCAAAGCAATTGGCAGAAGCGAAAAAAAAAGCTAACTTGCTAATTGGAAACAACGTTCTTGCTCATGTTCCAGATGTCGTTGATTTTGTTGAGGGCTTAAAGATCATTTTAAAAAAAAATGGCGTAATCACAATGGAATTTCCTCATTTAATGCAGTTGATAGAGCAAACCCAGTTTGACACAATTTACCATGAACACTTCTCTTACTTTTCTTTCCATACAGTTAAAACAATATTTTCAAAGCAAGGATTGGAAATTTTTGATGTAGAAACACTGTCCACTCATGGCGGGTCATTACGAATATACGCAAAACACATAGATTCTCTTTGTCAATCTATATCTAAAAGGGTTGATACTCTGCTTAAGAAAGAAACTAATCAAGCAATGTTAAATTTAAAATATTACAAAAATTTCCAAATAAAAGTGGATATACTTAAATATTCAAGTATATTATTTCTGATAGAGCAAAAGAGGAAAAGGAAAACAGTTATCGCATATGGAGCTGCTGCCAAAGGAAATACTTTTCTTAATTATTGTGGTATTAAAAAAGATTTAATTCCTTTTGTAGTGGATGCTTCTCCACATAAAGTGGGGAAGTACCTTCCTGGAAATCATATTCCAGTTGTTAACGAGGGAAATATAAAAAAAGTAAAGCCATCTTATGTGATTATTTTGCCCTGGAATCTTAAAGATGAAATTATAGACCAGCTTCATTATATCAAAAGCTGGGGTGGGAGATTTGTTGTTGCGATTCCTGAATTACAAATTTTATAAACATAAGTTAATTGCATAATAACTTGTAGTCTAATTTGCATTATTAATGTGGGATAAAATAAATTGATGAAAAAAATATTTTTATGTGACTTAACTCACACAACTCAAGGTAACGTTTCTGAATTTATTCCTTATGGTATAGGATGCATAAAAGCATATTTTTATAAATTCGCATTGTGCCGAGAGGAAGTTGATATTCAAATATTTAAGTTTCCTAACTTATTTGTTGAAAGTCTTCTAAGAGATAAACCGGATGTTGTTGCTTTTTCCAATTACGTATGGAATATAGATTTGTCTTATAGTTTTGCAAAAGAGATAAAAAACCTTTTTCCAAATGTTCTAATTATATTTGGTGGTCCAAACTATCCTCTTGAAGATAATCTAAGGGAAAAATGGCTTAAACACTATAAATCAATTGATTTATATATTGTTGGTGAAGGAGAAAAAACTTTTCAAGAGGTAATTGATACATGGTACAAATCAAAAGATATTGAACAGGTAAAATGCTCCAAAATTGATGGACTTCATTCGATAGTAAAAGGAAAATTCTATAAATCGAATGATATTATTCCGAGATTAGATAATTTAGATCTAATTCCATCACCCTATTTATCAGGCTATTTTGATAAATTTCTGGAGGATGAAAACATTATCCCATTAACTGAAACGAATCGAGGCTGTCCATTTACTTGTACCTATTGCGAAAGGGGATCAAAACATTGGATGAAAATTAGCAAAAGATCAGTTGCTAATTTTTCAAAAGAAATTGAATACATTGCCACACGATGTAAAAATAAAGTACTTCAAATAGCGGATAGTAATTTTGGTATATATTCTCAGGATATTGATATTTCAAAACAACTCTCAATATTGAAAGATAAATATAATTATCCTTTACGAATTTCTGTGTCAACGGGTAAAAACGTAGACGATAAAATCATAACTTGTGCCTCTATTCTTAGAGGTAGTTTACCTGTGACGGCATCCGTTCAGTCTTTGGATCCAACTGTATTGAAAAATGTTAAAAGAAAAAATATATCTACCAACAAATTGTTCAAAATTGCTAAGTCTGCAAATTCCTCTTTTTCTGCTACTCGAAGCGAAATAATTTTGGCACTTCCCGGGGATACAAAAAAAAACATTTTAAAACAATATCAAAAGTAATTGATGCACACTTAGGTTTCATTCTTCCTTATACTCTGATGTTATTGGATGGTAGTGAGTTAAGTACACTAAGATCAAGGAGTAAGTGGAATATGAAAACTAAATTCAGACTTAATCATCGCTGTTTTGGATCTTATCAATTTGGAAAAAAGCAAATAACTTCAGCGGAAATTGAGGAAGTAGTAATTGGTTTGGAAAGCCTGAGCTTTGAAGATTATTTAGAATGCAGATCTTTTGATTTTACTGTAAGCATCTTTTATTCAGATGATATCTTGCATGAATTACTCTCCTTTTTAAAGACTTTTAATATCAAATCTTCTGAGTTGATATTAGCTATTCATAATAAAAAACAGTTTTACACAAAAAAAATTGTTAATCTTTATAAATCATTCAATGATGCGACTATCTCTGAATTATGGGATAGCAAACAACAAATAAAAGAATATATCACGGATCTATTAACACAAAATGAGATGCCAGAAACGATTGGTTGCAATATTTTATTTAAGCATAGAGCAATTGCTTTTATGGAAATGATTGATGATATAATAGAAATAGCTTTTCAAGTAGCTAATGAGCTATTAGATCAAAGTTTAAAAAATCGATATTCTAAATATTTATTGGAATTAAAAATGTTCAATAAGTTGCGAAAGAAAAATATTTTTGATTTTCAAAAAAAATATAACTTTTCTTTCAATTTTGACTTTTGTGAAGCTATTGAAACTGGATTTAAAAACATACCCAAAAAACTGAATAAACCTTTAGATATAACCTTTTATCATACAGATGAACAGAAAAGCTATTACAAAGGCTTTGCCCCTGGTTTAAATGGGGCAATGAGGATTATACCTAGATTACCTCTACGTGACCTTTTTAGAACGATAAAGTATGGAGAATAAATAATGATAGATAATAGTTATCTAATGTCTGAAGCTAATGCCTTTGACAAAAGAATTGAAGAGAGGAGAAAAGCAGGTTTTGTACCTGATATTCGTCGATCTGTAAAATGTAATTATTTCTATAAAAGCTTTTGGCGTGATCCATATTTCATCGATATTTATATTGGGGAAATGATTAGTACCTACCTTATAATGCTTCAAGAAAATGGTGGAAAAAATTTAAAAATTTTAGATGTTGGATGTGGTGCAGGCTATATCTCACTAGAACTTGCCAGAGCAGGTCACCATGTGGTTGCAATTGATATCTCTGAAAGTTGTATAAAAATAGCGAAGGAAACGCTTAAATCAAATCCATACAAGAAAGGCTTTGGTTCATTGGAATACCATGTTCTCCCATTTACAGACACAAAAGGAACATACGACGCTATATTATTTTCAGGTGTTTTACATCATTTTGATAAAATTGAACAATCTATCTGTAAAGCAATAGATCTTCTTTCTACTTCTGGCTTAATACTATGTCATGAACCCTGCCATGAAGAATGGCGTTATCAAGATGCAGCACAAATTGCTTTGATCAGAGGTTTATTATCAATAGCTGGTATTTGGTACGAAACTGGTCTGGGTGATGAGTTAATTTCATCAAGCCAAGATAACTTTAAATCATACATAGATAGTATTCATACAGAATATGTTTCTGAAAAAGATCAACATGAAAAAAAGCAATCGCCTAACGATAACATTGTCACAGGACAGGAAATATTAAAATATCTGAGGAAGTATTTGATAGAAATAGAGTATAAAAAGAGCTTTTCATTTATATACAGAGTATTAGGTGGGCTTAGAGGAAATGATGAAACAATCCATAAAATAGCGGCTTTTTTAACAAATTTTGATAAATTATCGGTTAATAATGGTTATTTGATGCCTAATTACTTTTATTTTATAGGAAGAAAGGCTACTGTATATTAATGAACTCAAGAATTAACTCAATAAAACATGATACTGTCCGAATTTATCTGGCAGATCCAATACATAATTATATTAAAAGCCGCGATAATTGGATGATTCCATTGAATGCTTTGTATATTGCATCATACACTAAAATGAACTTTGGAGATCAAGTGGATATTAAGATATTCAAATTTCCAGATTTAATTCTTCAAGAAATAGAGAAAAATCGGCATCCTTCATATTCCAGTTAACACTTCTGACATTTTTCTGGGATTTGAATTAATTTTTAGTTTACACTTTATAAGGTCTAAACCTGATTTGTGATTTTGCAAAATCCAAAAAAGTGTTAACTACTTTTGGGGTCATATGAAGGATGCCGAAAAATCCTCCAGATATTATAGGTGTCTCCAATTATATTTGGAATTTCGAATTAAGTAAAACAATTCTAAAATGTGCTAAAGAAAAGTGTAGGGAGACTGTTACTGTAATGGGGGGGCCCAACATAATAGAAAATCAAAAAATAATGACTCAGTTCATGAGGGATGTTTGTTGTG
>Ga0272440_1003746_pt1 | contig 11208 bp, 11 predicted proteins | sample SSMMMBAug17_FD_192440 | JGI IMG/M metagenome (GOLD analysis project Ga0272440, IMG submission 192440) | Marine sediment archaeal communities from Little Sippewissett salt marsh, Falmouth, MA, United States - SSM-MMB-Aug17 | ecosystem: Environmental > Aquatic > Marine > Wetlands > Sediment ... | reverse complement strand
TTAGAACGTTATGGCTTAAATGATATCATGAATGATTTTCTATCTTTAAATGATTTAAAATTTGATACCCCCGAAGAAGCAAGAAATATCGCAGATAACTTTCGTATAAATATGATTGATCAATGTCACAATAATGAAAAGCGAATTAAATCTTTTATCAAAGAATTATCCAGGAAATATAGAAAAACTGATAACTCAGGATATCGTAGTGTTTATTATCGACTTATTTCAAATTGTAGCTGTTGTCAAGATAAAGAGCTCAAATCATATAACAAACTTTTTTATAACTCGACGTACTCGGATGCATGGGATTAATTCAAACATGCGAATCAACAATTTTTATATTTCAATAGTATGGAGAATAAATGAGCCATAAAGAATATGATGTGTTTTTAGCTCATAGTTTAAACGACATTCATGAAGTAAAAAAACTATATCAACAATTGCGAAAAAACGATCCGCAATTAAAAATATATTTTTCAGATCAACAAGAGAATAAATATGAATCACAGTCTCAATACCTCATTGCTGTGCCAAAAAGTAAAGTTTTCTGTTGTTGCTTTAAGCATGAATTATCTGAATATTTTAGAGCAGAAATAGACTTAGCATTAACCAAAAGACTCAAAATATTAAAGCTGTTATTTCCTGATGGTAAGAAGATTGAATATGCACCGATTGATTCACTCTCATGGATCGAAATTGGCAGTGATTATAATACAAACAAACTATATCAAGAAATTGTGAAAGCCATTGATTCTTATGATGGAAAACACAAAAAAACTCAAATGAATAGTGATGCCAGCAAGTCTCCAGAAAAAATCAATGGATTTCATGATACAATTTCATCAAAAACAAAAGAAACAAGATCAGCAAAAGAAAAAGCAGGTTCATCGTGCCAATCAAATAATTCACAAAAACAATAGATGATCACAATGCAAAATAATTGAATAAAAAATTCATTGAACCAATTATGTAAGTGTGATAAGTAAACTGAAAAATTGATTATTTAACAGTTTGCCCAGAAAAGAGTTTCATGATATTAAATAAAAAAGATCAATATAGCTTAAAGATATTATTATTCATGATCAGTTTCAGTACATTGTTTGTATATGAAACATTTGCGCGATGCCCAATGAAAAATGAAATTCGATCCATTCATGATAGTGATTTGTTATTAAACAAAGTTTCATACTGGTCAAAAAACAAACAATTAAATGCAAATTGCTATTTTGAGATTGGTAAAAGCAGTTTTTTTTTATTTGTAAAAACAGGACAGTCTGATTTATTAAAAAATGCACTCAATTGTTTAGATTTCTCAACAAAGAATCTATCCTATAATGATTCAATCTATCAGCAGTGTGATATACTTAATGCTTATGTAAGTTATTTATTTCAATTTAAACCAGATTTCTCGCAACGCGGATATGATCCTGTCATGTACTTAAATAATGAATTGAAAAATGATTGTATACATTATCAAATATCCACTGAAAAAAAATTATTGCTTAAACAGACAAATATCATGAAACAGTATTTTCAGACAGAAATGATACTTAAAACGAATCCAAACAAAAAAAGATTTGAGAACATGCTTAAGATACTCAACGACATTGAACAAATGGGAATTCTAAACGTCAATAAGCTACGCGATGCATACCATGCATGGCAACAGTATTTTTCACAGTTAACACAAATCCATAAAGAACCGCTTATAGATTGCCATGCATTTGTACTTCCCCTAAAGGCTTTGTATCAGGCGAAAAAATCCTTGTCTTTTGTAAAAGATAACCGAAACGCTTGTAAAAGCTATGTGAACTGTCAATTCAATGCCTGTCTTAATGAAATGAAAACTAAGATAACACAAAACAATGTAAAGCATTTCAGATATGATGGTTATCTGAAAAAGTGGCGAAATAATTTCAATCTCGCCATTTTAAAATGCGAAGAGAATAAGGTTTATCCCGTCGATGAAATTGATCAATATCTACATCTTACACAAAATGTAATTCAATCGGCAGACCACATGAAAGAAAAGGATGAATAGCAAATGAGAAACATATTTTTTCTATTGTATTGGCTTTTTATTACAGGATGTTTGTGTTGTCCGCCAAAAGAGGCAAATTTACCAATGAAACATCAACAAAACACTCAAAGAAAGCTTCCAATTCAGAATTTACAACCAGTACGAATTGATTCAACTACAACCGAGATTGTTGAAAATCCTGCTTTGTGTCATTCATTACCCTGGATATCTAAAAAAAAAGAGGATACTGAAAGTGAACAATTTTTCTTGGGGATCTCAAATGGAAAATTTGCCAATGAAAGTGCTGCACGAAAATCAGCATTTTTAGATAGTTTAACAAGCTTTGCTCGTTCTCGTAGTGTTGAAATTAAAACCTTGATAACACTTATTGAAAAAGCTGATAAAAAAGAGTCTTTCAATCATCAAAATGAAAAGACTGAATCTCACAGCCATAACAGCGTTTCAATGAAAGAAGATGATTCATTTATTTCAAAGGCTTATGTTATAAATTTTGAAGCTGATGAGTGGTGTGTTCAACACTTTAAAGATCGTGTACGAGATGAATGGAAAGCATATGTTCTAGCAAAAGCTCCCAAAGATATAGGCCAATGGAAAACATATGTGATGGCAAATGCTCCAAAAGATTTGAAAGAAGAATGGTTAAGAAAAAAGCTATTGATACCCGAACCTAAAGAGCCAACACCTATAGTGCCAAATAAGTTACCACATATACATGAATATAAAGATCAGCCCAAAGAAACAATTCCAGATATGAATATTCGACGTTATTTAAAATCAAAACAGCCAGAAAAATCATTGAAAACGTATCAATTGCGATCATATGAAAATCCACAGGACAACCAGTTTTTTCAAGACAAATCGCCACATGCTCCAGATACTTCCGATGAAGAAGTGGTAACAGAGTTCAATATTCGAGAGTTAAAGCAAAAAAAATCAAAAAAAACATTTAATAAGTTTCCCCTTCGACCAGATGATTTGTATGAAGACTTATCATCCGGTTCATTTGAAAACTAAGGAGGCAATAAGGTGAAATGTTCTAATATATTATATGCTATTCTTCCAATCTTTTTTATTATGATACCGATATCAGTCAAAGCAAATAGTGATAGATTTATTCAACATGTCAGCAGAATATTGGATTGTAGTGATGAACAATCAACACTATTTATAGAGCATGTAGATAAGGTCGTAAGGGAAGTACAGGGCATTTTTTCACAAATTGCATCCCACACAGTTAGAGATAGAAAAAAAAGAGCATTAATGAATAAAACAATGAAAAAGCATTTTGAGAAACCAACCTCATCTATCCAGGTTTCATCAAAAAATTCCGGAAGAATCAAAGTTTATGCAATTAAAAATTATCTGGTACACCTGATGAATTTGAGTAAACATAAATATACAAAGGTTAAGCTTATTTATAGCGCTGACTACGCTTCAATGGGTAGAATGTATTCTTATGTTGACCCAGTCTATGGCAAAGTCTTTGAATTTAAAATTGCAGTTTGGCAGTTTTTTACAGGTGAAAATGAAGATGATCTCATCTTTTATAGTGACGCAACACAAAAAGATATGATCTTTATGTTTCATCAGGAAAGGGCATCTGAATATTGGACTTTAAAAATAAAAGCCATATTAGCAAAAGAAACAATCTCTTTAGACAGGTTCAAACAATGAATAAAAAGCTCATATATTTCCTTGTATTCATATTTCTGATGTCCTCCCATCAGGAATTGCTGGCCGATGATTTGAACGATCTGATCAATGGCAACTATGAACATATATCGAAAACACTGTTTGTTATAGATCATTGTTTTCAAGAGAATCGTAATGATATGTTGCAACAGATTACATTAAATGAATTTCAACAAACAAAAAATTATCAAATGATCAAAACATATGCTAAAAAATATTCAATCAACCTGAATTATCGAAATGAAATCTGTATAAAACACTTTGGGTTGAAGAAAAAAACTGAAGATTTGGTAATTCAATTTGTCAAAAACAAACTTACCCATATGTGGTATATTGATTATGCTTATCTAATGGTAAAAGAAAAAAAACAAAACCTCGATTTATGGGGCTTTTCTCCCCTTTCCTATGAACTCAACTTTGAAAATTTAATTCAGATGCAAGAATCAAAAAAATTAGATAAGTATTTATCCTTAGCCAAATATGGCCAGCTTAACAAAGAATTTTTTGACAAAAATGCATTGGAAATGAGCAAAGAATGTCAACTTGTTTATACAGACATAATTATATATGATAATACAAACAAAGTTGTTGATTTGATTTATTTTAAATTCAGACGCTTTCCTGTAGGTCATCAGGACAAAGTCTTATCTAAAAATAAACCCATATTTAAAAGTGGCTGGCTTTTAATAGATTGTGGGTCAATGAAACAGTATTATTCTCTTGGTGAAAACTTATATATTGATTATTTGCTCAATCGTCTCAATAATAATCCTGATATTAAAATTAAATCAGCGAATGATAATGTTTTTATTAGAGATATTCATAAAAAACTTAGTAAACCTGCTGAAAAAAAAGATAAAAAACAATAAAAATAGTTCTTTTGCCTCGTTTTATCTACGATTTATTGGTACACAACGCCATTCATTCGGTATTTATGCCATACAATTCCATCTTGATGCGAAGTTTGAATAGGGTGTTGTAAATAATTAACATCCACATCACCAAAATATTTTTCATCTATTCCGGCTTTTAAATAGCAAGGCACAGATAATTGCCAGGTATTTAAGTATGATCCTTTAACCCATACATCAAATACAAAGCTAAACCTATCACCAACAACTTTTTGAACCGACACAACAATGGGCCTTTTGGTTATTATGATGATATTCCCTTCATTAGATTGAATCATTGTATCTATTTTTATTCGTAGAAGGTTATTGGGTTTATGCTCTGCCTGTTTTGCCGTTTTTTTGTTATCTTCTTGATTTCGTTGTTTTGTATTACTTTTTGACCCAATTTTTGACTGTAATGCAATGTTCTGTGAAGTATAAGACTTATTTACTTCAACATTTTTCTTAACTTTTTTTTTAGATAGATCGTTTTGAAGAGTATTCAGTTTCATATGCATATCAATTGATTGTGGTTGCTGCTTATTGGTTTGCTGTTTCGGATAAACATATTGCATTGCCTTGTCATTTGAAATGCCATTCTGTTCAGTTAATTGCTTCTGCGCGAACACATCTTTCATTTCATGATTCTCAACCTGATGTTTTTGGTCTTCGTTAATATTTGGAATAAACGACTGGCTTTGGGTATGACTTTCTGTTCTAATATCTGCATTCATTTCTTGCCTTGATACAGTCAAATTATCTGGTGAAGCTCCATTAAATATTTGTTCGAGATCTGTATAATAAATTATTCCAAATACAATGACTGCAACCAGCATAGAAAAAATGGACAGCATCGTTATTATAACAAATCGTGTATTTGATATTTTCTGGTGTGTTATTTGTGTGTGTGGGATAAATGAAAGAACTGTTTCTAATGGTAAAAAGTCATCTAATTGTTTTTTTTTACAGAATTCAATTAATACTGAAACAAGTCCATTCAGTTCAGGAGATATATTTTTCAAAATTTTCATAATTTTTGAAGAAGATGGTTGTTGGAAATCCACTTCTTCAAAAAGGAGGCCTTCAGCCTGATCTAACTGGAATCTATCCCATAAATCAGGCTTTTTTGCGATTGCCAGTAAACTGATGTAAATAACCAATTCAGAAAAATAATCCATTTTCTCATTGGCATATAAGTTTTGTTTCTGTTGAATTCGAATGGGATGTTGAAAATTGGGTTTCCCAACGATTTGTTGCTTATGGCCCCTGAGATCAGGCACATACAAACTGTCATAATCAATGAGTTTCATCTCAACATTTGTGCCTTTTTGTTTGACCAAAATGTTTTCATCCTGTAAGTCACCATGTGAGATACCATAATGATGAAGCGTTTTAACCATTTGCAAAAAGACAGATGCTGTTTTTTGAATCAATTTGGAATTGTTGCGATTTTTTTCAATAAAGTTTTTTAAGGTGTCGCCACTGAACCACTCCATTCGAATAATTGGATACTGTTTTCCCTTTATTTTAATTCCTTGCGGAACATACTCGAATTCTACAAAATAGTCTGTATTAATTTTTTTTAGATATTGAGAGATTATTTGATACCGGATTTTTGCATCTTTAACATCATGAATAAAACATCTGAGTGCAAGTATTCTATTTTGAACTTCAACTGGAAACACGCGAGAATAACCACCAGCATACTGTTCAACTAAAAATCCTTTTTGACGGGGTCTTCCACCATGAAAGTGTCTATCAACCACACATGTATTTATATTCCGTATGGCATTGACGTATTCTTCACCAGAGGGATACATGGTTTATATGCTTTGAATATTTTGGATGAGTTGCTCAACGCCACGTTCCGGTCTCTTTTGATCGGTTTTATCAGGCGGTGAATAGTTCTGAATATTTTTAACCAATTGTGTTATCTTTTGATTTTGGACATTTGGAGTTAGCTGTTTTTTTGAAGGAATAGTACTTGAGAACGTTTCCATTCTAGTAAACATTTTTTCAAGGGAATCGTCCAAGCCATGAATTACTTGTTCAATAGGGATAAACACATTGATATCTGATTGATAGCAATACGATTTTAGGATATCGAGACCAATTTTTACATCTCGTGATAGTTTGTCTAATTGTTCAAATGCTTTAGATTGATTAGGTTGCTCAAAATCTGATTGGCTAAAAATCAAACCTTCTGCTGTATCAAGATCAAAAATATTCCACAATTCTGGGTGTTCAGCCAAAGCCATTATAGATACATAAATAACCAATTCAGAAAAATAATCCAACTTTTCAGTTGCCTTTGCCTGATGTGCATTTTTGATTCTTGATGGATGTTGAAAGGAAGGTAACCCAACAATATGATCTTTCATATTTGAAAATTCTGGGATAAAAAGGCTGTCATAATCGATCAAAATAAACTGTACTTTGTTTGCTTCTTGTTGAACAATAATATTGTCATGTTGAAGATCACCATGTGCAATCATATTTTCATGAAGCGTTTTTGTCATCTGAAGAAACTCTCTGGCAGCTTGTTTTAATAGATTTGAATGATTTAAGTTTTGTTGAATAAACTCTTTAAGAACCATACCATCGGCCCATTCCATTCTGAGTATGGGGAATACCTTTCCATTTACAAGAATTCCTTTTTTTACATATTCAAAAGGAACAAAATACTCAATTTTGCAGGAATTTATATAGGTATTTATACATTGATATCGATATTCTGCTTCGTGAACATCTGCGATCCAACATCTTAGAGCATATTTTTCTTTTCCAACAGTCATGGGGAAAACTCGCGTATATCCACCTGAAAACATAAATAAACCATATTGGTTTTGTTGAGGAACCCCCTTTGATAAAACAGGGTCCAGAATAAAGCGATCACTGTACTTCACTGATGTTTGATATTCTGTGCTTAATGGGTATTTCATAGGTTCATCCTGTTTGATTTAGTAAAGATCTTCTGCTTTCACATAACCATTGACAATAATTTGATACCATAAATTCTTATGATGCCTTTGCGATCGGATCAAAAAGAAATCCATATTTTTACCTAAAACTCCAATGGTATATTTTTTTTCCAATATAGGTGCTGTTCGCGTGTTGACTCTCCTTATAGTAAGAACATTTTTGTTTTTAACTTCTGAATAAACGTTATTACCTAATGATTGAATCACCCAGGACTCAAACTTAATTTCAAAACGATTATTTCGTTTTTGCATATTCATGGAGACAAGCAAGGGTTTATTTATCCTGATTAATTGTTCTCCATTTTTAGAATAGACCCAAGTATCTGGTTTTAATCGGTACGGTTGAAAATTGATAGCTGGATTGTATATATCAGTATTGTTTTCAGGTTTCTTAGGCTTTGTTGTTTGCTTGACAGAGGGTTGTGACGTAACCGATTCTTTTGCCTCTGTCTTATTATTATTTATTGTAGTTCGCTTAGGTATTTCTTTTGGGTTTGTATCGTTTTGCTTTTTTGTTAAAGATTTATTCGCTTTATTGTATGAATGCCGTTCCTTTTTAGGCAATGATCGCCTGTTATGTTTCTTATTTGAAGAGTCTTGTTTTGTTAAATTTGAAACAATTTGAAGTAATATGCTATTTTGCTCCGATAACAATTCATTCGTTCTTTGAGATTGCTCCAATCTTTTTTGATATTGATCTTGTTCCGTTTGCGATTTTTTTAGATTTAAATACAAAAGTTGTATGATACAGCACAATAAACACACAATCATGATAGGATAAACTGATTTCAAACTATAATTGATCGATTTTTTATTTGATGATAACTTTTCATTACGTTTATAATCAGATAATTGATTCCTTTTTGGATCGAATGTTTCGGAATGAATTAATGGTTCATTTGAACGATTAAAGGAATTATTTCTCGCATGCGGTTCATTCATATGATTTATCCTTTTTGTTTTGGTTGAACAACTTTTAATACCAATAAAGCAATGTCATCGTTTTCTAGAGGATAAGATTGATCTGTTCTGTACTTATCAATCGTTTCATATGTAAGTTTATGAATATCATTAAAAATGAGTTTTTCACGTTTTTCAATAAGTAATAACAACCATTTAGCAATAGCATCAGTCGCAACTACTATGATATCATCAACGGAAACTGGTTGATCAATAAGAAAATTGGGTTGAAATGATTTTTCTTGAACAGGACGACTAGGGAAATAGTTTGGTGTAAAATTAAAATCTTTTGATGATTCAATTAAATACTTATTTGTCTTTTTATGAGCTTGGTCTATATGAATAATACAACTATCACCTATTATCATGGCGTTGAAAATAATTGAACGCTCATTCTCTTGAAACTCAATTCCTGCAAAAGTTGCCCCGGCGTGTTCTTTATTGTAGAAGCGATTTTTAATATAATATTTATTCGTTTGATCCACTTTTTCTTCAACTAATTTTAGCCATTCATGCTGTGCAATTTCTAACCATTTTTGCCATTTTTTTTGGCTAAAAAGTTCTGTATTTTCAGGCATATCACCATTACAAAATAGGTTGGTTAGCAACCCTGAAAAAATAGCAGGATAAAATGAACGTGATACGCCATCAGCCACACAGAATCGATTATTGTTAATATTTGTACTCAGAGAATCCTGACAATCACTAATGTCTTCGCCCAATTTTTGACAAATAAAAGTGTTTAAAATTTGAATTTGAAAAGATTCAGTTTCATTCATCGCAACGTACCCAATGATCCAAAATGTAGTAACTTTATCAGATTTTCAGCCCCAGCATTGAATAAAAAACCTCTTGCATTTTCTGGTGGAGAGAAACCAACATTAATGGCTGCATCAATTAGTGTTTGCGGCAATTCGGATGAAATTTCAAATAAAAATTTAGCATATTCATCATGTAACCCAACATCACTATTAGGCAAAAGAACTTCACCTGCATTTAAATCGGATATATGGGCATTTAACATCAAGAGTTTACCATCATTGGTTTGAATATCCATTAATCTCAGTGCTGCATCACGTGTGTGATCTGGATCGTTAGGTTCTCCATCAGAAATATTAATAACTATAGGTGGAAAATTATCTGAATTTTTTTGAATCCAGTTATCAGCAACACGATGAGCTACATCAAAAGCATGTCCCATGGGGGTTCCATTTTCAGCTTTTGGTTTAATCCAGATTGGCATTATTGTTTTTACTTCAACAAGTCCACCAGCGCCATCAGGCTCTTTTTTCATTATTTCTTTTGTATCTATTGGATTTTCAGCAATTTCTGATATTTTTCCTTCAATAAGAACATCAATATTATCTCCATATCCAATAACCGCCATATAAATCCGGTCTTTAATTTTCTCACCGGATTGGCATGCTAAAACAATTTCATATATTACACGATTGACAGCCATCGCAGCAACATCCTTTTTTTGTCCTGCACCATAAGCATCACGCATTGAGTATGATTGATCAACAAGAATCATTGTTAATCCAGGATTTGATGTTCCTATTGGTACTTTGTTGTATGCCATTTATTCCTCCTAGTAATTTTTTATAAAAAAGAAATTTTTATTTTTATTAATTTTTACAAATTTATAACTTATTAAACTTTAACAATAAGTAAAAAAAATGTCAATAGCGAATATGAGTAAAATTTGAATAGTTTCTAACTATTTTTAAATTTTAAAGCTTAAAAGTCTTTATGATACCAACTCACATACCCACAAATGAAAACATAGCCCTCTGAAAAATAAAAAAAAAAGGGACAAACTCGTTTATTACCAAGTATCTCTTTTTTAAATGATCAATGTTCACAAAAATTAATGTGGACTACAAGACGAAGTCTCTTCCATAATCATCGAGAGTCAACTCATTTCGGCTTACAGAAAGGCATTTCTAGACACAATCAATCCAATACGAAATGTTTTCATCTATGGAGAAAGCGTTTTCACCAACTGAAAAAGCCACTATTCTTAAAGAGCATTTCAGCCGGCATGGTAGACAATGTTATAAAACACAACTGGAAAAATGCACCATATTGAGGAATAACGTAACAAGACTGAGGAGTATCTATACCTCTTTGCAGTATATCATTTTTCAACTTCAAGAGATAGGAATGATAAGATTCAGAATATTATCTATATTTCCGGAAAATCATACACTGGCAAAAAGCGAATTCAAACGCCACATGAAACATATCGACCGATATTTGTTGATTTGACTGACAGAGATGGATTCAAACGCTTGGAAGACATCAATTCATCAGTTGAAAAAGGAGATACCGAAACCATATTGGAATTGATTTTTCCGCCATTATATGGCAACATCAATCACAAAGAAATTGAAGCGTCTGTATTGGAATATGAGTTACAAATATGGAAAGCAAATAAAATCTCCGAAATGATTTTTGCAGCCACGTTGAACATGTCAAATAACATATTGGCTGTCAAACTTAATTAAAAAAAATTATTCCTTCATAATAAAGGTAAACGATGATGAAATATTACCAAAAACCCAAAAGAACATTTGAAAAAAGCGGCCTGGTTATTCCAGAGCAATCCTTTCATGTATATCTTGAGAATGTGACCAAC
>Ga0272440_1003745_pt1 | contig 11208 bp, 11 predicted proteins | sample SSMMMBAug17_FD_192440 | JGI IMG/M metagenome (GOLD analysis project Ga0272440, IMG submission 192440) | Marine sediment archaeal communities from Little Sippewissett salt marsh, Falmouth, MA, United States - SSM-MMB-Aug17 | ecosystem: Environmental > Aquatic > Marine > Wetlands > Sediment ... | reverse complement strand
TGGCACATAAGTAAATGGGGAACTTATTTTTCAAGCATTCCTTAAAAAAAATGAATACGAACCGGTTTTTTTATGCTTTATTTTTTTACAAAACTGTAATATGATTGTGTTATTATTTAAATAGTAATCATTAACAACAAGGTCATATATACATGATTATCATAATCGACTTTGGTTCGCAATACAATCAATTGATTGCACGCCGTGTAAGAGAACAAAAGGTTTATTGTCAAATATTACCACCTGACACATCTTTGGAAACCATTCGTGCACTGTCTCCCAAAGGTATTATCCTGTCGGGCGGTCCGGCCAGTATTTATGATAATGGTCCGGGAATTGATCCTCAAATATTTCACATGAATATTCCTGTAATGGGTATTTGTTATGGGATGCAGTTTATGGTTCATTGTCTTGGGGGCAATGTCCAGAAGGCATCAAAAAGAGAATATGGGCATGCCCGATTGATGATTCAGGACCATACAACAATCTTTCGGTCCATATCAGAGGAAACTGCCTGTTGGATGAGTCATGGCGATAGTATCACTGTTTTACCTGATGGTTTCCATATTATGGCAACGACAGACAATTCACCCTATGCAGCAATAGTGCACCCAGATAAGCAATGGGTCGGTCTGCAATTTCATCCGGAGGTTGCCCACACGCCAGAGGGAACAAAAATGCTTGGGCATTTTTTGTTCAATATGTGTCAGTGCAAGCCAGATTGGAACATGGAATCGTTTATTACCTCAGAAATACACAATATAAAGCAAATGGTTGGCAGCCGAAAAATCGTTTTGGGATTAAGCGGCGGCGTGGATTCATCAGTCACTGCCTGCCTGATACATAAAGCTGTAGGCAATCAACTAACCTGCATATTTGTGGACAATGGGCTGCTTCGAAAAAATGAAGCCAGTGATCTCAAAAGGATATTTCAAGAAACATTTCAAATGAATCTCGTGTTTGTTGATGCGCGCGAACAATTTTTATCTGAATTAAAAAATGTGACAGATCCTGAACAAAAACGTAAAATAATTGGACATTTGTTTATTAAAGTTTTTGAAAATGAAGCCGCCAAAATTAAAAGTGTTGATTTTCTCGCACAAGGTACGTTATATCCTGATGTTATTGAATCAAAATCGGCATATGGCGGGCCTAGCGCTGTGATAAAATCGCATCATAACGTAGGCGGCTTACCTGAAAGAATGCGCCTGACACTGATTGAACCTTTAAAATATCTTTTTAAGGATGAAGTACGAACCTTAGGTCAAACATTGGGATTACCCGACCGGATGGTATTCAGACACCCATTTCCTGGACCTGGTTTAGGCATTCGTATTATTGGTGAAATTACTGAAAATCGATTACGTATTCTAAGAGATGCCGATGCCATCCTGCTTGAAGAAATCGAACAGGCAGGGTATTATAAAAAATTGTGGCAGTCTTTTGTGGTGCTGTTACCCTTAAAAACAGTTGGCATAATGGGAGATCAACGCACCTATGAAAACATTGCCGCTGTTCGGGCGGTTACAAGTATTGATGCCATGACAGCTGATTGGGCAAAGTTGCCCCATGATTTATTGGGAAAAATTTCCAATCGTATTATTAACGAGGTTCAGGGGATCAATCGTGTTGTGTATGATATCAGTTCAAAACCACCCGCAACCATTGAATGGGAATAAATTTTATGTAAAGGATTTTTGTTATGGATGTTAACAGAAAAATCAGAATTGATGGAGATTACCTTCAGTCTTATCAAGATGATTATATTGAATTACAGGTCGATAAAATGAGCCAGAGGGTAACCTTTTTTTCTATTGTTTTTATTATATTGATGGGCATTTCATTTACTTTTGGGTTTTTTTACATACGAAATAATGTCACCAAAGTGCCTAAAGAGGTTCAGGAGCTGTCTCATCAGGTCGTGCAGCGCATGTCCACCATTTCTGATCGACACGCACAGATGGAATCCAGTTTTCAAAGCAAATTATCTCTTTTGGAAAAAGTGACTGAAGCGCTCAGAAAAGACCAGAAAGAAATTCAGGATGCCATTGATAAAATTAATCGCACAAAAGCAGATCAAAACGAAGTTGGACGCATACTTGGAAAATCCAGTCAGGAAAATTTTCAGGCAATTGAAGAAGTGCGCTCCCATTTGAATACTCTGAATAAAACATTTACAGATCAATTTAACCAATTTTCCGAACAATTCAAGGCTTTTAACCAGGATGTTAATGAAATTGTCCAAAACAGCATTGAAAGAATTCAAAAAGATGTTCAGAAAAAAATTGACAAAATGTCAGGCAGATTTCAAGAGATCCACTCTGAATTAAATTCCTTTGCCACGAACGTTAAAACCTTGGATTCTAATATGATCACATTGAAATCAGCGATTGATCCATTAAAATCAGAGATGGACACATTAAGTTCAGAAATTGATTCATACAATAAGCGCATTTCCGATGTTTCTGAAACTGTGAGTGACCTTTCATCAGACCTCACAGGTATATCCAGATCAATAAAAGATATGATTGGCAGTGATCATTTGGAAGAGCTTCTATCCATTGAACGCAAAAATATTCAAAACAATGCAGACCTTCAAAAAGCCCTTCTCGAAAACCATATTAATTTATTGGAAAAGAAATTTGACCACCTGAATCAACAGGTTGAACGTATTATCAATAATTCTGTTCAATCTCGAAATACCAACTCCGAAATAGGTACGAAACCTTTCGTACAAAAGCAATTACCAGTTAAAACTCGGAATAAGGAACTGAAACAAAAGTCAAACAATCAGAATTTTATCAATCCGGTGGTAACCAAACCGCCTACAAATGGTATGATAGAAGAAGATCTGCCATAGTAACACTATGGCTTTAGCCAGTTTCTGGGGCGAACGTTTCAACCACCTCTGGACATAGTTATGCAAACGATTGATAATTGCAGGGCAGACATAAGGCGTCACTGCACACGTTCTATAAAAATGGAGTATTTCTCAAACATCATGGCAATAATCAATCGTACAGGAAATGAAGCCAATCAAATCAAACATAAATCTCAATTTAAAAGCACACTATTTTTTTTTACGATTACCATTGTTTGTACATTTGAAATTATTGCAGCCTATGTATTTTCAAAAATTGATGTATCACCCATTTTATTGACTGGCATTGTTAGGGTCAGTGAATGCATCATTATTTTATGGTATATCTATAAGCAGGATAATTGTTTTGAAGTGATTGGGTGTAAAAAAAATCAAATTTTATCGGGATTGTATTATGGATGTATCTGGTCGCTTTGTTTTGGTGTGATCGTTTTTACTTCATTTTTCTTTTTCGGCTATTATTATCAGATAAATCTGTTTCGAATGGTTCAAATGCCAATACAAGGAAGTGTTTTAGATCAAAGCGTATACCTTGTTGTCGGGTGCATTCTCGGCCCATTTGCAGAAGAACTGGTTTTTAGAGGTGTAATTTATGGTTATTTTCGGCAATGGGGCATACTGATTGCCTGTTGCTTAAGTACAATAATATTTGTTTTACTACATAATCATGCACCGGTCATACCGATTACACAGATTATCGGCGGCCTTGTTTTTGCATTTTCCTATGAGTCTACGAAAATGCTTACAACACCATTGACCATACATGTTCTTGGAAATTCATGTATGGCGTTATTGTCATATTTGCCGATAAAATTTTAAAAATTGTTTTGCAGTTTATCAAAGATTGTGTAAAAATGAGAATAACTGTGAGGGATTGTCAAATATCCCTCGAATATTCGATTCAATACCGGGCAGAGATTGATTGTTATTGAATCAATCATTGCCAAACTATTGCAAGCATGCAATTGATTAGGAGGATGAAATGAAAACGTATAAAAGCAATGGTACATTCTTTTTGCTGCCTGAAACTGACCTAGTTGCCAGCCAGATGGAAGAAATTCGAGATTATTTCATGAAGGAGCTGCGAGATAATACAGATGTTGAACAAGTGACACTTGATGCTACTGGAATTGAAATTGTTGATTCATTGGGAGTCAATCTAATTATTGGATTGTACCGACATGTATCCACTGAATCAAAAAAATTCAATGTGATTAATGCAGGTGAGAAATTTATGAAAGTCGCTAATTTTTTTAGATTCTCTACTTTGTTTGATATTGAAAAAGTGCCTTCTGATGACTGATATCCTGTTGATATCGTTCATTCATAAAAGGCCTTTCAGAGGAATTATATGACAAAAAATTCACCATCCATTCTAATCGTGGATGATAACCCATTCAACAGAGAGATGCTGGGTGATATTCTAAAAAACAATGGCTGTGTTGTAGATAAAGCCAATAATGGAAAAGAAGCGCTGGACAAAATATCATCCAAAACTTATGCCATCATTATTATGGACATGTTGATGCCTGGTCTGGATGGATTTGAAACGACCAGACAAATTCGCAAAATGGGCCTCAAAATTCCTGTAATTGCACATACTTCCATGAGCATGAAAAAAGATCGTCGTCGATGTATGGAAGCGGGATGTGATGAATTTTTGCCAAAACCAATCAATACGTCTAATTTATTAGCATTGATTCAAAAGTATGCAAAATCAGAGGGACCACCTGATATTCAAGGAACCACTTCTCAACAAAAAATTCAACATCCGGGGGATCGTTCATTTAATGGCTTGAATGTCTTACTCATTGAGGAAGATCAAGCGATCAGAAATCAATATATTGACGTGCTTCAAGAAATGGGATTTACTGTGACCTTTGTTCCCAATGGAAACGAAGCCCTGCATCGACTGGAAAAAAATTCAAAACAATTTGATTTAATTATCAGCAACATGTTTACTTCAGGTATTGATGGTTTGGGGGTTCTGAACACAACCAAGCGGGAATATCCCCACGTACTGGTGTTTATTTACGCGGCTAAATTTGATCCAGAAACCCTGCAATTGATGCTTCAGTTGGGTGCAGATGGTATTATTCCCCAATCTGACTTTCATAATTCAATTGGAAAAATTGTCCATGCCGCTCTGTCGCAATCCACCCATTCAAGAACAAATCAGGCGCAAACAGCATTCCAGGTGAGACAATCCCAGGCCAGACTCACACAATATGGATGTTCCAAACCCTGTCAGTTTATTGATATGGCCTTTTCAACACTTCATGATGCCGGTGGTGATATGGCCCAATGTCGATATTTCAATCGAAGTGGTCGGTGTGGTGTGGTGCTGGCCGATGTTTCCGGACATGATATCTTAAGTTCATATATCAGTGCTGTTTTTTTGGGCATTTTGTCATCTGTTTGGAATGCACATCAGGAGCCGCTTTCGTTGCTTCGCATTATCAACAAAGAATTATTGAAAATGGATGAAGTGAAATATCATGTATGCACCACTGTTATGCTGTGGGATCAAAAAAAATCGCATCTGGAAATTGCAACAGCTGGAAATCCTGGGGCACTTTTACTTTCACAAAAAGATAACCAACTTGTATTTGAACACTTTGAAGGTGGGGGCATTTGTCTGGGCCTTTTAGATCGGGATGATCTATATACCTACCAGCAGGTTGATTTGGTTCAGAATTCACGATTATTTCTTTTTTCTGATGGCATGTCTGGTGATAAACTTCAATCCATTATTGAGCAAAACAAACAGCTTTTTTTGTCGGAAAATACCTCAAAAAGAGAATTATGTCGGCGCCTTTTGGATGCCTATATGGACACATGGTCTCAAGATGATGATATGATTTTACTTGGCCTTGAATCGACCAAGAAAACTGCTGATGAGCGATTTTTGTATTCATTTTATTCAGATTACAAGGAAGTTGATATCGCCTGTAAGTGGATTTCCGATCAGATAAGCAAACACATGCCGGGTCTGGATATGGATATGATGATGTTATCCATTCGGGAAGCCTTATTAAATGCTGTTGAACATGGAAATAATTATGACAGTAATGCACTTGTGGAAGTCACCCTCGAATTTCAATCCACTGGACTTCAGATCGATATTTCAGATCAGGGGACCGGGTTCAATTTAAATAAGAAATTAATTGACAGCAAAAATGAAAGTGGTTTTCAAATTGGCAAGCGGGGCTTAAAAATAATTCATGCCTTTGCAGATAAGATTGAGATCCATGGGGGAACAATGCGGCTCTTTTTTAGCCAGGGTTAGCGCCATTCTTTTCTTTCACGATCCATATCTCGTTTTTCATCACGTTGGCGAATTGCCTGGCGTTTGTCATGTCTTTGTTTTCCTTTCGCCAGTCCAATGGCAATTTTGACCTTACTACCTTTAAAATACAGCTTTATTGGAATGAGTGTGTAGCCTTTTTCCTGTGTTTTTCCAATCAAACGTTTGATTTCCTGTTTGTGAAGCAATAATTTTCTGGGGCGTTTGGGTTGATGATTACTGTAATACGCAAAAGGGTATTGTGAGATATTCATCTGATAAACAAAAACTTCACCATGAGTGATTTTCGCGTAAGCATCTTTGAGATTGGCTTTTCCCATGCGCAGGGATTTGACTTCAGAACCTTTCAATGCGATTCCAGCTTCGTACTCGTCATCAATAAAATAGTCAAAGTGTGCTTTTTTATTTTGAGCAATAATTTTTATCAGGGGTTTTTGACCAGACATGGTATATCAATCCTTAATCTTTAAAGGCCCAGGTCATTCAAACAGTTAATGAAATCATCAGCAAATGCGTCCTCAATTTCCCTTTGCCGCATTTTTTCATCATCAGTTTCAGGTGTATTTTCTTGTGTACCATAAGAAACATTCCATCCTTTGTTTTTTAGAGCAGTAATGATTTGATCCACCTGATCTTTGGTGGCATCGTTGCCGATATTTTTTTCTCCCAGATAAAATTTCATGCGGTTTCTCCTGTCAGGAATCACTATAAGTTATAACAATTGTTGAACATGTCTTTTAATCACCTGAAGGTGGCAAATCTGCTTGAAACGTTTTAACCACTTTATGTCCAATTTCAGTATGGATTTGATTTATTTTTTCATCTTTCAGTGTTTCTTCCCAGGATTGATAGGTAATTCTAAAAGACATACTTTTTTTGTCAGATGGAATAGGTTCGCCATCATAAACGCTAAAAATCTGAATATCAGAAACCAATCTTTCGTTACAGGATTTCATGACATTTATTATGGCCTCTGCCTGTATCGTTTTGTGAAGAATCAATGTCATATCTCTGTATGTGCTAGGATATCGGGGCAATGATTGTGCTGCAATTTTTTCAGGTATATGATGATACAAATTTTCATAGTCTATTTCACAAATGTACACAGGCTGACGAATCTGATAGTTGTTAAGTACCTCAGAATGGATTTCTCCAGCAATGCCAACACATTTCTTTTTAATATTAATTTGGGCTGCATAACCCGAGCGATAATAATTGTATTTTAATTTTTCGGGTTTAACAAAGCTGAATTTATTAATATGGAGCCGATGCATCAACATTTCAATGACACCTTTCAAGTCATAAAAATCGCAGTTTCTTCCAGATTGCCGCCAGTTTTCTAGCAGTGCTGAACCTGTCCATATCATAACAAGGGATTCACGTTCTTTGGGCAATGGTGCATTGGAGTGATTCAGGAACACTTTGCCTGTTTCAAATAATTTAAGATGCATGTTCTTTTGATTCAAATTCCGGTGGACTGTTTCCAACATACCAGGCACCAGTGAGGTTCGCATCACAGCCTGATCTTCTGAAATGGGATTACGTAATTCAACAACTTGACGACGCGGATCATCTGATGGCAGGTTCAAACGATTGGTAGAATTTGCTGAAATAAAACTATAATTAATTGTTTCTGTAAAACCAAATCCAAGAAGGTATTCCTTGATTTGATTTCGGTATGTGATGTGACGTGAGGGTTTTTCGGCCATAATAGGAGATTTAGGCGCAACAACAGGAATTTCATCATAACCAATGAGCCGGGCAACCTCTTCCATAATGTCCTGCGGGCGTTTAATATCAACGCGAAAAGAGGGCACATGCACCTGCAAAAGATCTTCATCAATCGTATTGACTGTAAATTCTATGGAAGACAACAGGGATATTATTTGTTCGCAATCAGGCGTAATGCCAATCAGTCGATGAATTTTTTTGATACTGACATCCACCCGGACCAAATCAATCGGTGTGGGATAGTTATCGATAATTCCCTTACAGATGGTTGCATCACAAATATCTTTCATTAACTGAGCTGCGCGATCAATGGCCCATATGACACCATCAGGATCTATACCCCGCTCAAATCGATAGGAAGCATCAGTACTCAAGCCCAAACGTTTTGATGTGCGACGAACACTTGTGGGTGTAAAATAAGCACTTTCAAGAAGTACATTTTTTGTGTTATTGTTAATTTCAGAGTTTAACCCACCCATAACACCGGCAATGGCGATCGGTTTTTTTCCATCACAGATGAATAACATGTCATCTTTCATGGAACGTTCTTTATTATCAAGGGTCGTAAACTTTTCATCATTTTTGGCTGTACGAACGATAATGCGATTTTCTTCGAGAAGATCGTAATCAAAGGCATGCAATGGCTGCCCTGTTTCCATCATGACAAAATTGGTAATATCCACAACATTATTGATTGGACGCAAACCAATGGCGCGTAGTCGTTTTTGTAACCATTGGGGGGATGGCGCTATGTGAACATCCAACATGACGCGTGCCGCATATCTTGGGCAATGATCCGGGTGATCAATTGTCACTGATGTCATGGTTGATGTATCCGGGCCAGTTTCATCAAAGGAAATCTCAGGATATATCAATTTTTCAGATTCGATTGCTGCAATCTCTCTTGCCACGCCAATCATGCTGGCACAATCAGGCCTGTTGGGTGTCAGTCCAATGTCAAAAACAGTGTCTGTCAGCGCCAGTGCATCCTTCAACAGACGGCCTGTTTGAAAAGGTTTATCAAGGATTAAAACGCCATCACTATCATCACCCAATCCCAACTCTTTTTCAGAACAAATCATGCCTTCTGATGGTTCATTACGAATGACAGTCTTTTTTAGAAGCTTGCCATTAGATAAGCGTGTTCCAGGTAAGGCGCAGGCAATGAGCGCATTTTCGTAAATGTTTGGAGCCCCACATACAACAGGAATGACCCGCTCTCCAATGTCCACCTGACAACACTGAAGTTTATCTGCATTGAAATGTGCAGATATTTTATTGATTCTGCCGATAACCACCTTTTGAAGATAATCGTAAGGATCATAAATAGATTCAACCTCCAATCCAGCCATGGTTAATGCATCAGCCAAAAAATTATTGTCTGATTTGATACTGACATATTGATTCAGCCAGTTTTTACTTACTTTCATGCCTACCTCTTAGAACTGATTAAGGAATCGGATATCGTTATCATAAAATTTTCGGATATCATCAATGCCATACTTGAGCATGGCAATTCGCTCGATACCCATACCAAAAGCGAATCCAGTGTATTGATCGGTATCATATTGAACATTTTCAAACACAGCCGGATGCACCATTCCTGCGCCCAATATTTCCAGCCAGCCTGTTTGAGAACAAATGCGGCATCCATTTCCCCGACACATCACACATTGCATATCAACCTCAGCACTGGGTTCAGTAAATGGAAAAAAACTGGGGCGAAATCTCAAACTTGTTTGTTCATCAAATATGTGATGAACCAGTGTTGTTAATATCCCTTTAAGGTGGCCGAAATGGATATTTTCATCAACCATCAGGCCTTCAATTTGGTGAAACATTGGCGTATGCGTAATATCTGAATCACAGCGATACACTTTTCCAGGAGCGATTATTCGAACAGGTGGTTTGCGTTTTTCCATGGTCCGAACCTGAATGGGTGAGGTATGTGTCCGAAGCACAACATTATCGGAAATATAAAAGGTATCCTGCATATCACGCGCAGGATGATCCTTAGGGAGATTTAAAGCTTCAAAGTTGTAATAATCAAGCTCAACTTCAGGGCCTTCAACAATTTCAAAACCGAGTTGGATAAAAATATCGCATATTTCCTGTTTCATCAAGGTAAGGGGATGTTTGGAGCCTGAAAAAAATGGCCGTCCCGGAAGGGTTATATCGATATCTGATGCTTTAGCCTGTTGGTTGTCCCGAACTGTTTTTGCGGCATCCTGAAACGCTTTCTCCAACTCTTTTTTTAAAATATTGGCCGATTGACCGGCTTCAGGTCTTTGATTTTTTGGAAGCTCAGAGATATTTCTCAAAAATTGGGTCAATTTCCCTTTTCGTCCGAGAATTCGGGTTTGTATATCCTGAATTGCCTTTTCATCTGATGCCACTGCCAGAGAATCCATGGCGTCAGATCGAATTTGTTCAAGCTTATTGCCGACAGAATTCATTTGTGCCTCTTCATCTTTATTCATGAAACCATCATTAACCAACCTGAATTGGTTACAAATATCAGACCGATGATATCCAAATCTGATGATTTGGACGCCAGTCGTCTAAAATAAGGATTATATTAATTAAGCAATGGACTCTGATGCAACAGTCGCGATTCGAGCAAATGCAGATGGGTCTGAAATGGCTAATTCTGCCAAAACTTTTCGGTCCAGGTCAATGTTTGCTTTTTTCAGGCCATGAATAAATTTGCTATAAGATAAATTATTTATACGTGCTGCAGCATTGATTCGTATAATCCATAGCTTTCTAAAATTTCTTTTTCTTTGTTTTCGATCTCTGTATGCATAAGATAATGCTTTATCCACAGAGTCCGCTGCTGTCCGAAACAACTTGCTTCGACCGCCTCGAAAGCCTTTTGCCAGCTTTAAAACTTTATTTCTTCTTCTACGAGCCTTGTAACCTCGTTTGATACGCATTTTGGAATCTCCTTATATATACAATGAATATACATTCGGGCTGCCATTTTTTTTGCAGCCCTTATGATTTAAATTGAATCCGAAAATATAACATAATTTTTTAGGAGATACAATCATTTTTTTTTCATTAATAATATTTGTTATGTCTGTCAGTTTTGACAGGTCCGACAGGCTAATTTTTTTTCGAGCATTCCACCCATTGAATTATTTCCCTCTTGACCAATTTGTTAACTTATGTTACGAGCAGAAAGAAAGGAAAGCTCGGACAAAATGCTCATTATTTCCTAATCAAACAAAATAATAAGCGCGTGAAGAGACGTAGCATGCTAAATCTGTACAGTTCATTTTACCTA
>Ga0272440_1003744_pt1 | contig 11217 bp, 2 predicted proteins | sample SSMMMBAug17_FD_192440 | JGI IMG/M metagenome (GOLD analysis project Ga0272440, IMG submission 192440) | Marine sediment archaeal communities from Little Sippewissett salt marsh, Falmouth, MA, United States - SSM-MMB-Aug17 | ecosystem: Environmental > Aquatic > Marine > Wetlands > Sediment ... | reverse complement strand
ACCTTATGTTCGCCCTCGAACTAATAACGCTTTCGTTCCTATGTACGATGGGCGAACACAAGGTTCGCCCCTACACGTTCTTCGCACATAAGTAAATGAGGAATTTATTTTTCGAGCATTCCTAAGGAAAAATGTTGCCTTGAGCAAAAACCGAAACCCAACCACTGTCCGAAACCAATGTAGGGGCGAACCTTATGTTCGCCCTCCGAACAACAATCGTTTGCGAACCTATGTCCGAGGCAAACGTTTCAAATTCATTCTCGAACATAGGTTTGATACCGGTTTTTGTTCGAGGCGAACATAAAGTTCGGCCAACCAGACGAATAACAAAATATTCTGATTATATCGGATTTTGGGGAGGCTATTTTCTTAGGAAAACTCGAAAAATAAGTTCCCCATTTACTTATGTGCCAGCCCGATGTAGGGGCGAACCTTGTGTTCGCCCATCGTACATAGGAACGAAAGCGTTATTAGTTCGAGGGCGAACATAAGGTTCGCCCCTACATCGGGCTGGCACATAAGTAATGGGGAACTTATTTTTCGAGTATTCCTTAGCCCTGAAAGGGTCTAATATACCAACCCAGGGTTAAATATAGCCTCTCTCCCATGTTAGCCCTGAAAGGGAGGCACATATAATCAGATGATTGTAACCAAAATGGCCGGAATTTAAATTATCTCTCACCATTTTTTGAACCAGGATTACAGTCAAACCTGTCGGATGAGACAGCATTTTTTCCAGAAATTTCTAATGAACCATCCATATAGCATGAACGAAAAAGACAATCAATTTGAAAAATTAAATTGGTTCTTGGGCAACGTATCGTTAGGGAAAACATTTTTTCTTTTGGTTTTCACGTATAAGGGTAAATCTACAATGGTTGACGAACCATAAGGTTCGCACCTAAAGGAATAAAAGAAAAAAGCCGAATATATTATTTATCATTCGCCATCGGACATAGGTTTGATTTCGGTTTCTGATAGAGGGCGAACATAAGGTTCGCCCCTACATTGGTTTCGGAAATTGGTTTGATTTCGTTTTTTTTTCGAGGCAACATTTTCCCCTAACTTGTACATACGACAGGCTGGTATGTTGCCGCCCTTTCAGGGCTAAGAAACCGAATGTCTGACTTTTTGGGAAAGCGCCCTATTTATGGTAAAGAATAGAAAAAATTATAAGCCCTGAAAGGGCAAACAAAGAGACAAAAGATCCCCATGAAAAACACACCCAACGAACACGCAGATCAATTAAATGAAGAAGGCATTCAATGGCTTCACAAGAAGAATCTTGATAACGCACGCTACTGCTTTGAAAAAGCGGTTCAAATTGATTCTCAGCATGCGTATGCCTATTGCAACATTGGACGAATTTTTTATGAAAAAGGCCAATATGACACAGCCCAACAATTTTTTGAAAAAGCCCTTTCGATCCATCCAAGACTCCCCGAGGCTTTAAGCAATTTGGGGTTGACATTGCATCGTCTGAATCAGATGGACAAGGCCATTGAGTGTTACCAAAAGGCACTGGAAATAAAACCCAATTATCCAATTGCATGTCATAACATGGGGTATACCCTTGAAACATTGGGCCAATTGGCTGAATCAATTCAATGGTATGAAAAAGCCATTGCATTATCACCCAATTATCATTGTGCGCACAGTAATCTGGGCATGACACTGCTTCTTGATGGGCAATACAAAAGAGGTTTTTCGGAATATGAATGGCGATTCAAAAAGGAGGATGCTGAACATAGGGATTTTCAGTCATCACCCTGGGATGGCCGATCATTTTCAAACAAAAGCCTGCTCGTTTATCCAGAACAGGGCTATGGTGATTCTATCCAGTTTATCCGGTATTTACCGCAAGTCAAAAAGAGAGGCGGCACTGTTATTCTTGAAACGCACAAATATTTAATGCCATTGTTTAAAAATATGCCCTATATTGACGCTTTTTCGATTTATGGAGATACGCCGCCATCAACAGACTATCACATCGCAATTGCCAGCTTGCCTCATGTGTTTGAGACCACTCTTGAAACAATTCCCTGCAATATTCCTTATTTATTCAGGCCTGATAACGAAAAATCCATCCTTGTACAGACCATTGAAATGATGGATGGCTTTCGCATCGGGATTTCCTGGTCAGGGAGTCCTATTCATAAAAATAATCAAAATCGTTCGTGTGCCCTGTCATTATTCTATCCATTGACTCAAATAAAAGGCGTTGTTTTGTTTAGCATTCAGAAAGGACCGGCATGTGATGACCTCAAACAAAGCAGTCATATGCCGGTGGTTGATTTAAGTGATCTTATCCATGATTTTTCAGATACTGCAACCGCAATTTTCCATATGGACTTGATCATTTCTGTGGATACAGCCACTGTTCATCTGGCAGGTGCGATGGGAAAACCCACCTGGGTTATGATTCCAAAAGCGCCGGATTGGCGATGGATGCGAAAACGTTATGATTCGCCCTGGTATCCAAGTATTCGATTGTTTCGTCAACCAGAACCTGGTGATTTTGAAAACGTTATGAATACCATTAAACAGGCCTTGAAACAAATTATTGATACGCCTGATGCCTATGAATTTCTTTCAAATTCGAATAAAACTGGCATTGCGCTTTTCAAACAAGAGCGGTTTCTTGATAGTATTGATATTTACAAACGCTTATCACATATCTTTCCAAACATTGATTATCTGCACTCAAATTTGGGTATTTTGTATCTTGAAAAAAATCTGATGGAAATGGCGCTTCAGGAATTCAAGATCGCTCAACGTCTTGATCCGGAAAATCCTAAAACATATCGTCTGCTTGGCAATGCTTATCGTCGTTTAGGACAATATGACCACGCATTGGTGCATTATAATCAAGCACTTGAGCGTAATCCGAATGATCCCATTATTTATGATGAAATGGGTACGCTCAATGAAAAATGTGCAAAGCTGGATGACGCAATCAAATGTTATAACAAAGCGATTGCGCTGAAACCCGACAATGCAGAGACGTATCGAAACCTTGCCCATGCGTATCTGTTAAAAGGACAATTGAAAGAAGGCTTTAAATACTATGAATGGCGTCTAAAATGTTCTAATTATAAAAGCCGGGTTTATCATGAGATCCCCATGTGGAAGGGAGAGCGTTTTGATGGCAAAACATTATTTCTTTGCACAGAACAAGGTTTTGGCGATATCATTCAGTTTATTCGATATGCTCCGATGGTGAAATCTTTGGGAGGTACAGTTGCTTTTGGAACATTTCCTGTGATGATTCGGCTTATTTCAAAAGTCATCGGCGTGGACCGGGTTTTTGATAAGGAACCCATGCGCCATTTTGCATATCAAATTCCACTTCTCAGTTTACCTTCCATATTTGAAACAGATATGGATACGATTCCAACAAATGTGCCATACATTTATCCCCCTGATACTGTAGGCAATTGGATTGCAATTGTGCGTGATCATCCTGCAAAACTGAAAATTGGTCTTTCATGGGCGGGCTCGCCAAAACATCCTGAGGATCATTTGCGGTCCATGCCCCTTGAATCACTAAAACCATTGTTAAATCTTACTCAAACAGGAGAGATTGCTTTTTTTAGCATGCAGATTGGTGAACGTGCTTTAACAAAGGCTGATGAACATTATCCAATAATTGACTTGAATCCGCATATCAATGATTTTGCAGACTCTGCCGCAGCAATCGATCAAATGGACCTGATTATATCAGTGGATACATCAACTGTACATCTCGCAGGCGCAATGGGCAAACCCGTTTGGTTAATGCTTCCTGTCTCACCAGACTGGCGATGGATGCTTGACCGCAAAGATTCTCCCTGGTATCCAACCATGAGTATTTTTCGCCAGAAAAAATCCGGGGACTGGGAATCAGTTGTAAATAACATCGTTCAATCGCTTTGTATTGAGTCTGCCAGAAATGGCGATAATTTCTTTCAAAAGGATCTGTTGAAGCAGGCGGAATCCTGGTATCAACTTTCAATAAAAATTAATCCACGCTATGCACCGGCATACACCAATATAGGGGTTGTTTATGAAAAAAGAAATCAGATTGATTCTGCAATTGATTGGTATCAAAAATCCCTTGATCTTGATCCAGATAATGCGCCCACACACAAAAATTTGGGTCATGCGTTACTGCTAAAAGGATTCTTTTCTGAGGGATTTAAAGAATATCAGTGGCGTCTCAAATGTAAAAATTTTTTAGATGACCCCAAACACGAAATTCCTGTCTGGCAGGGAGAACCTCTTCAGAATAAAACCATTTTACTTTACTCTGAACAGGGGCTTGGAGATATCATTCAGTTTATAAGATATGCACCCTTGCTAAAAGAGCGGGGCGCAACAACAGTTGCCGGTACATTTCCCAATTTAACGCGCCTTTTGGAAAAGGCTGATGGTGTTGATCGTGCGGTTTCAAATGCCTTGGAATCAGAATTTGATTATCAGGTACACTTACTGTCGCTTCCACACTTGACAGGCACAAACGCACATAATATTCCATCAAATATCCCATATTTTAAAATTGATGAAGCAGATATTGACCATTTTGCGCACCTGATTGATGCATCTGAAAAGCATGTTCACATGGGACTCATTTGGGAAGGTGATCCCAGGCATCCGAACAATAAAAAGCGTTCTATTCCAATTGAAGCATTGTTGCCCCTGTTAGAAATTTCGGGTATTCAATTTTACTGTTTTCAAAAAGAATCTGCGAAAGATATCTCAAAATTTGAAAATATAATAGATTTAAGCATTCATATTACAGACTTTTACGATACTGCTGCTGCCATGATGTGTATGGATGCAATTATTTCGGTAGATACAGCGCCTGCACACTTGGCTGGCGCATTGGGAAAGCCAGTTTACTTGATGTTGCCTTTTTCGCCCGATTGGCGATGGATGCTCAATTGTACAGAATCCCCCTGGTATCCTACAATGACACTGTTGCGTCAGGATCAATCCAGGTCATGGGCACCAGTTGTTTCTAAATTGTTAGAAAAAATTGCTTTAATTTTTTGTAATAAAGGCGACGCATTCTTACAATCAGAAAAAGAATTACTGGCAATTGATATGTATCGTCAGGCTTTTGCGCTGGATCCATCCTATGTTCAGTCTGTTAACAATATGGGTGTGGCTTTGCAATCATTGAATAAATTCGATGATGCAAAAATGACTTTTCAAAGGGCTGCTCAACTCAACCCTTCTCATAAAGAATCCTGGAATAATCTGGGATGTATTCTTTTTTTTATGGAAAATACTGATGAATACTTTGCGCCCCTTCAACAGGCAGTGTTTTTGGACAAAGATTATGCAGATGCGCATTTTAATCTGGCCCAATGTTTGCTTCGTAAAGCGACCGGCTTCTATCAGGCGCATTCTAAAAAATGTTCTTTTTCTTTAGATCCTGAAGCTCCAAAATTGGAGGCGTATCCACCTGACCATAATGATTTTCAAAATGGATTCAAGGCATATGAATGGCGTTTGAAAATTGATCAACATCTCTATACAAAGCAAACCTTTCCCTGTAACAAATGGAATGGTGAAGATTTGACAAATAAAAAATTACTGTTAGTGTCTGAACAAGGCTTTGGCGATATTGTGTTTTTCATTCGCTATGTATCCAAAATACCCGATTGTTACGTGGTTTTATTAACGCAGAAGGTAATGTTTCCATTGTTTACTGATTATTCAGGGATTGATCAATTAATTACTGATGGCGATATGATCCCAGATGTTGATTACTATCTTAATTTGGGGTCTTTACCGCATATGCTCATGCCAGACCTGGAAAAAGTAGTTTTTAATCAGCCATACATTAAACCACCTCAGAAAATACGTGATAACATACGAAAAAAAATAACCCCTTATAACAATACAATAAAAGTTGGATTGGTTTGGGCCAGTGGCGGGGTGAAACAACATATGAATAAACGTTCATATGGCCTGAACACCTTTTCCGCCTTGTTTGAACTGGAGGGCGTCCATTTTTTCAGTATTCAAAAAGGGCCCAGAGCAAATGACTTAAAGGATTATCCTGATGCGCCTGTGACAGATTTACAAGACTGTATTGATCATTTTGGAGATACTGCCGAAATTATCAACCAGATGGACCTGGTTATTTCTACTGATACTGTAGTTGCGCATCTCTCAGGAGCAATAGGACAGCATACCTGGGTGGCACTTCCATTTGCACCTGGTTGGCCCTGGGGAGAAATCGGTTTTAAATCGTGCTGGTATAAAAATATGCAATTGTTTCGTCAAAAGCATTCTGATGATTACACCGGTGTTGTAGAACAAATGAAATCTTCGTTAAAACTTCTGGCATCTAAGAATAATCATAAAACAACTCCTGAAAGAGAACAGACACCCAAAAAAGACAAAAAATATCTTGTTCATGGCATTGGTTATATACATGGCCATACAGGATATAATATTCATACCAGTAATTTTTTTGAACAACTGAAAAGGTTCGTGCCATTTGTACAAACAGACCTTCAAATGCCTGAACGTACACGAGTTGAAACAGATGCCGCTCTCAATACCTGCAAAGATCCCATCTTGAACATTGCAATAACTTATGGCAATAAAATGCATCTGTTACAGCCATGTCCAGGCATTCGGATTGGCTATACAGTATGGGAATCCACACGCCTACCCGATGATTGGCTGGAGCCTTTGAAAATTCCAGATCAGTTATGGACACCCGCTTCATTTTGTAAAAAAGTCATGGTGAACCATGGTTTTGATCCAGACAAAATAAAAGTTGTGCCTGAAGGAATTAATCCCGAGGTTTTTCACCCCAATGTGGCTCCCCTGCCTGGAAGTGAAAATATTAAGGGGTTTAAATTTTTAAATGTAGGAAAATATGAAGAGCGTAAATGTACGCCTTATCTGATTCGCGCTTTTGATGAAGAATTTAAGGATACGAAAGATGTGGTGTTAATTTTATCATGTCACAATCCTTTTGAAAAAGGCTTTGATATTCGAAAAAAACTGGATGATCTTCAATTAAAATGTCCGGAAAAAATATTGCTGATTAATCCGGTTCAAGAACATCAATCTGTTGCACAGCTTTATGCCAGCTGTGATGCATTTCTTTTTCCGAGCCGTGCTGAGGGTTGGGGCCTTCCCATTATTGAAGCATTGGCTTGTGGACTTCCAACAATTGTAACCAATTATAGTGGACAAACAGAATATTTAACACCAGAATTGGCTTATTTGCTGGATTACGAGTTTGAAGATATCACCATACCTTTTTTTCATTCCAAAGATAATTACTTTGGGCAATGGGCACGACCTGATATGAATCAATTTAGACATTATATGCGATATATCTATGAAAATCAGGAAGAAGCCAGACAGAAAGGGCTGAATGCCTCAAAGCGGATTCACGAACAATGGACATGGGAACATGCTGCAAAAATTGCAGTGCGAGAAATTGAGGATGTGTTGAAACAGGTTTGATGCTTTTGTCACTTCCAGGGTTTCAATCACCTCACATATTCCTTCGATACTGCCCGCCAATTTCATACAAAGCCCGAGTGATTTGTCCCAAACTGCAATAACGCACAGTATTTAATAATTCTTCAAATATGTTGTTGCCTGAAACAGCACATTTTTTTAATTTATCCAATGCCTGCGGGGCCTCTTGGGCATGTGTCTGTTGAAATTTTTGCAATCGTTTTAATTGATCTTGTTTTTCTTCTTCACTGGCCCTGGCCAATTCAAGCTCACACACCATATTGGCATCATCAGTGGTATTTGGATCTCGAAATGTATTGACACCAATAATTGGCATCTCTCCAGTATGTTTTTTAACTTCATATACCAGGGATTCTTCTTGAATTTTGCTGCGTTGATAGCCTGTTTCCATAGAGCCCAACACGCCGCCTCTTCGGGTGATATTGTCAAACTCAATAAGAACTGCTTCCTCAACAAGCCGTGTCAATTCTTCGATAATAAAACTGCCTTGCTGGACATTCTCATTTTTTGCAAGCCCCCATTCTTCGTTGATGATCATCTGGATGGCTAATGCTCTTCGGACAGATTCTTCACTGGGTGTTGTCACCGCTTCATCATAAGCATTGGTATGAAGACTGTTACAGTTATCATATATGGCGCACAGTGCTTGCAGGGTTGTCCGAATATCATTAAATTGAATTTCTTGACAGTGCAATGATCGACCGGATGTTTGGATATGATATTTCAATTTTTGGGATCTTGATGATGCCCCATATTTGTCGCGCATGGCAATGGCCCATATACGACGTGCGACCCGGCCAATGACATTATATTCTGGATCCATGCCATTTGAGAAAAAGAAAGAAAGGTTCGGGGCAAAGGTATCAATATGCATGCCTCTGGACAGGTAATACTCAACATAGGTAAATCCATTGGCCAGCGTAAATGCGAGTTGACTGATCGGATTTGCCCCCGCTTCAGCAATATGATAGCCAGAAATGGATACTGAATAGAAATTTCTCACATGATTTTCTGTAAAATAGCTTTGAATATCGCCCATCATCCGCAAGGCAAATTCAATGGAAAAAATGCACGTATTTTGCCCCTGATCTTCCTTTAAAATGTCTGCCTGAACTGTGCCCCGAATGTTTGACAAAACATCCTTTTTAATCGTGTTATAGGTGTTTGAATCTGGCGCATGGCCATGTTGCTTTTGATAATCTGCTGTTTTTTGCTCAATGGCAGTATTAAAAAACATGGCGAGAATAATGGGTGCCGGACCATTTATTGTCATTGAGACGGATGTGTTTGGTGCGCATAAGTCAAAACCATCGTATAAGACTTTCATGTCATCAAGAGTACAGATACTGACCCCTGATGTTCCCACTTTGCCATAAATATCCGGTCGAATATCCGGGTCAAATCCATATAGTGTTACAGAATCAAAGGCTGTTGAAAGACGTTTACCTGCTGAATCCGCTGATAATAATTTAAAACGTTTATTTGTGCGATGGGGGCCGCCTTCTCCTGCAAACATACGTGTGGGGGCTTCATCAGTACGTTTGAATGGGAATACACCCGCAGTATAAGGATAATTGCCAGGAACATTTTCTTCACGAAGCCATCGGTATATTTCTCCGCGATCTACAAATTGTGGTAATGCCACCTTTGGAATTTTTTGATTGGATAATGATTGCGTATACAAAGGCACACGAAATTCTCGGTTGCGTACCTTATAGATAAAATGTTCCCCTTCATAGGCTGTTTTTATTTCTGACCAATTTTCAATGGTTTGCCTGGTTTCTGGTTCAAGCATTTTATTGAAACGCTCTGATTCTCTTTTTAAACATTGGATCGTATCTGTTTGGGATTGATCCATAATTTCAGACGAACGTTCGAGATATTGACATTTTCGTAATACATCCGATTGTTGACTGGTGGTCTCATGGTAATTGCGGATAGTTTCTGCAATTTCAGACAAATATCGCTTTCGTTGTTCAGGGATCACAATGGATTTGGCAGTGGGAACTTTTTGTGAAATTTCCGGGCACTTGCCTTCCCATTGCAAATTAAAAGGGGGCATTGTAAAGGTTTGTTTAATATGGGCATAGATTGAAGTAACACCATCATCATTAAATTTTGACGCAATGGCACCAAAGACAGGAAGGGTATTGACATCGCTGTCCCAGAGCTTTAAATTTCTTTGCATTTGCTTGCTGACATCCCGAATGGCATCTTCACTCCCCTGTTTTTCAAACTTATTGACCACCACGAGTTTTGCAAAATCAAGCATATCAATTTTTTCGAGTTGTGAAGGGGATCCAAATTCACTTGTCATGACATAGATGGGATAATCTGACCAATCAACAATCCGCGTATCTCCCTGGCCAATTCCCGCAGTTTCGGCAATAATTAAATCAAATTGAGCTGCTTTTAATACATGCAATGCATCTTTGATTGATTCCGACAATTCTGTTTGAGATGCCCGAGTGGCCATCGAACGCATGTAAACACGATGACTCATGATCGAATTCATACGAATACGATCCCCCAACAAGGCACCGCCTGTCTTGCGTCGTGAGGGATCACAGCATAAAACGCCAATATTCATGTTGGGTTCATCATTTAAGAATCTGAGGATGATTTCATCAACAAGAGAGGATTTCCCGGCCCCTCCTGTGCCAGTTATTCCAATGACAGGGACATTGATACATTCAACATGTTTTTCTAAAGCCTTTATAAAGTCAATGTTTGATTCTTTGTGCTGCTCAATATAGGAAATCAAACGTGCAATAATACGATGATTTTTTATGTTCACAGCATCCCAATCAATATTATCAGGTATTAAATCTTTAGTTGTTTCAAAGTCCATATGTTGAAGCATATCGTTAATAATACCTTGCAAACCCATGCGTGAACCATCTTCCGGAGAATAAATCTGGCATACACCATAGTTTTCAAGCAAGCGAATTTCCTCAGGCACAATAACGCCGCCGCCACCGCCAAAGACCCTGATGGTTGACGCGCCTTTTTCCTTTAATAAATCCACCAGATATTGAAAGAATTCCACATGTCCACCTTGATATGATGAAACAGCAATTCCCTGAACATCTTCATCAATTGCAGCATCGACAATATCAGAAACTGAACGATTGTGTCCCATATGGATCACTTCAGCGCCGCTGTCCTGTAGTATTCGACGCATGATATTGATTGAGGCATCATGACCATCAAATAGCGCAGTCGCTGTGACAATACGAATTTTATTTTTGGATTGATATATTTCTGGTTGGTTCATTTATTTCTCCTTTTAGCGGATAATGAAATATTTCGTTTTTTTAGGAATGCCTGGAAAAAAACTTACGTATGTACGTCAGTCTGACTGGTCTGACAATCCTATTCACTTTGGTTACGTAGAAAGACAATTATGATTTTGACTGATTATAGGGGATACATGATCAGGTTAGGATATACCCTCAAGCTGATCATATGCCCATTATGGAGGCTATTTTGAGGTGAATTTACATTCTGTAAGGCTTAGGAATGCTCTGAAAATAACTTCCCCATTATTGATATTGTTCGTTTTGAGGTAATTGTACTGTAGAGACGTAGCATGGGGCGCATTTCAAAAAAGGGGGCATTTTTTGCCCTGAAAGGGCTGCACATACCAGCCCAGGGCAACGCCCTGGGTAATACATTACAATGATTTTAGCCCTGAAAGGGCGGCACATATAAGAACAA
>Ga0272440_1003743_pt1 | contig 11218 bp, 10 predicted proteins | sample SSMMMBAug17_FD_192440 | JGI IMG/M metagenome (GOLD analysis project Ga0272440, IMG submission 192440) | Marine sediment archaeal communities from Little Sippewissett salt marsh, Falmouth, MA, United States - SSM-MMB-Aug17 | ecosystem: Environmental > Aquatic > Marine > Wetlands > Sediment ... | reverse complement strand
GACCGCTGAGAGCTTCAGTGTAGGGGTCAGGTGTCCTGCAGATGCCTCTGCGGCACTAGAGATAGAAAGTACCGATAGGGGCTTTCTGCCGCCTAGAATGTCAGCTGTGCAGCGAGAGGCGATCCTTCTACCAACCAATGGGTTGGTGGTTTACGATACGGATGCACATACGCTCTACCTACGGTCTAACGGAGTGTGGGTCCCGCTAAACAGAGACATGTTTGTACCCGCTGATAACTCGTCGGTTCCCACTGGCCAGTTTGGATACATTTCTTCTAATGACAAGGTTTCTAGAACAGACGCCATGCTTCTTCGAAAGTCCAGGTGCCTTGGTGTGAACCCTGGGATTAGTGGCGTGATGCAAGTTGGTGGACTCTACAGAGATGCGGTGTTTTCTAATGAATGCCCTACTCCTGAAGTAGGCAAGTCTGTCTTTTTGGCCAGGATGGATGACGAGACTCTTGGTGATGCCAGAGGAAAGTTGACCCCTCTATCGCCTTCTTCTGGAGTGGTTGCAGAAGTTGGTTTAGTACTACACATAGAGGCAGACTTTTCTACAACCCGTGTGGCGGATGTAGTCATCCAGATCAGGGGAGTAACCAAGAGGGCCAGTTAATGACGGCAAAGAGTGCGACAGCAAAGGGAGAGAAGCGTTCTGCAAAGTCAGAAGCGATGCAAAGAGCGTCTAACTGCAAGCGACGGGGCCTACAAGGTCCAGTGTTCAAAGACGGGGACATGTACCTGTCTGAGCTAGACCTCGCAAAGATGGAGCTGGCACATATGAAGGTGCAGAACGCAGAACAAGCCATCAGGTTAAAGAGGGCCGAGCAGGAGACGTTGAAGAGGGACGCTGAGTCCAGGATGATGAAGCTGGACCATCAGATGCGAGACCTCATCAATGCTGGCAGAGCAGCACAGGTCAGGTTGACGGACTTGCAACTACATGTCGCATCTTGTTACCGAGTTGATATCAAGTGGATGGTCTACGACGACGAGACGGGCAAAATCACAATACATGAGCCTCCAGAAGAGGAAGATGAGGAAGAGGGTGACGACGAGGAAACTTCTGAAGAGTCTCCTGAAGAGTTCGAATCGCCCTCAGAAGACGGCTCTACTGAAGCCTGACGTACCCTTTCCTCCATAGCTCCCATAGAATTAGTTAGCGCTCGGTTGTGAGCGCCCAGGAGGTAACTATGGCAGAGCGCAAACCCCTCTTCATGGACCAGACCGAGGGTTATTGGGAGGAAATGGCGACCACCGATACGGCTACGTTCGGTGGTTTGACTCTTGGCGGCGACATCGACATGAACAGCGCCGGCAAGATAACCAACTCAAACCCGGCAACTACTGCCGGTGATGCTTTGATTTATGGGCAGACCAGTTGGTCACTAGGCACAGGTTCTATGACCGGTGACCTGGCCATGGGCACCAACAAGATTACTGGTCTTGGTGCAGGTACTGCCGGTACAGACGCAGTCAACAAAGAACAGTTAGACCAAGCAGTCATCTCGGGTGGCACAGTAAAAGAGCTTCTGTGGGACCAGACCCAGCTTGATGATACTGACGGTATCAACGCTCTGGAGATCTTGTTCTTTGCTAACCAACCAGCCTCTGGGGATACCATTAGCCTCAAGAACGGTACACTTACCCGTACCTATACTTTTGTGGCCAACCAGGGTGCTGAGTCTGCGGCTACTGACGTGTCTATAGAGACGGACGCAGCTACAGCCATGGAGCGCTTCGCCACTCGGGTGAACGCAGACGCTGCCAACACACAGTGGGACTTGGTGTTTCGTGCTACGGAGCACAGTGACGTCAACGTGCCCGGAACTATCTCTGTCATAGAGCGCGCGTCGGCTGTAGGAGATTCAAGCTCGCGCATCTACGGTACGTTTACTACCCCTGCCGATGCACAGGTCATCGAGTTCGCAGCTAGTGGCACTGTAGACCTTGACTACTCAGACGAGACACCGGTCAATATGCCGGCAGCTGACCCGGCAGAAGGTCGGTTTGGTCTTCGTCGCACTGTGGCGAACTTGACCAACGGTGAGATTCACTTTGTTACTACGAACGACAGTCAGTACGCGTGGGACGATGACGTTCCCACTTGGCAGATCCTTTCTGGACCTGCCTCTATTCCAGATGCTACTGCAGCTTCTGGGGGCGGCATCAAGGGTAAGGCTAGCTACGACTCTGACAAGGGTTTGGATGTTAGTTCTGGTGTTGTGGAAGCCAAGATCGATGCCGTGACCATTGACTTCAATGGTTCTGGTCAGATGGTGGTTACAGGTGTGCCGGACCAGTTTGAAGTCAATGGTACAGCCACTAACTCTACAGTCGATGCTGCTGCACTCAACACGTTGACTGGTGGAAGTAACGCAGACAGTGAGCATACGCACGCACACAGTGCTATCACTGGGCAGGGAGAAGACGACCACCATAACCGTCTACACGCTCTAGATAGCGTTACGGACCACTCTGCTTCTGGCCTGACTGCTGGAGAGGTTCTTCGTGCAACCGGTGCAACTACCTTTGCTTGGAGCCAGCTTGGCCACGGAGACTTGGGAGGCATCGGGGAGAACGACCACCACAATAGAAGCCACGCCATCACCAGTGTGTCGGACCACACAGAGTCTGGGCTGACGACTGGGCATGTGCTTACCGCCACGGGCGCGTCTAGTTTTGCTTGGCAAGCACCTCCCCCTACTGAAGAGGCAAAGGGGATCGAGGGGGACTACTCTACTGCGGTAGACACCACCGCCAACGGGGACCCAGTCTACTGGAACGGCAACGATACTTTGGGTAGGGCGCGCGCAGACACAACTGCTAAGGCCCGTGTGGTTGGTGTCATCGAGTCAGGGGGAGGAGCGGCTCCAACCTCTATCAGTATGGTCTCTCACGGAAAGGCTACGAGCATTTTGTCTGGGGCAACTGCGAACACCCCCTACTACCTTCAGGCTTCTGGGGGTATTGGTACTTCACTTCCGGGAGGCAACAACCGAGTCATTCAAGTTGGCACTGCAATGAACACCACAGACCTGTGGGTGAAGATCATCGACTACGGGAAAAAGGCGGCTTAGGGGCCTAGACGTAGACCAACGCCCATAAGCATGATATACGCGGTGTATGAGCGATGCCGCCTTACTAGAAAAGCTATGGTCTCGTGTAACCAGAACTGATTCATGTTGGTTCTGGACGGGGCCTGTTACGCCCTCTGGTACCGGTTGGATTCGAGACGGGTCCAAGCCGAAGAAATTTTCTGTGCATCGTCTTGTGTACGAGGAGCACTTTGAGGAGGTACCAGAAGGTCAGTGCGTCATGCACCGGTGCGGTGCACCAAATTGCGTCAATCCTGAGCATCTGTACGTTCCTCCCAAACGTGTGGTTGAGCATGGGGCTAGACCTGGCCCTAAGGCTAGACCAGCAGAGGAGAGGTTCTGGGTAAAGGTCGACAAGTCGGACACGTCCGGTTGTTGGGAGTGGACAGGCAACAAAAACGGCTCGGGCTATGGGTTATTTATGGTTAGAAGTCCAAAGAAAGAACTGGCGCATCGTGTATCCTACCGTTGGGACAGGGGGTCTTTGCCACCGGAGAAGCTTGTGTGCCACAGGTGCGACAACCCCGGGTGCGTGAACCCGTCGCATCTTTTTTTGGGTTCGGCGCGAGACAATATTATCGATATGGTAGAGAAGGGCCGGGGTAGACACACTTCTCACCCAGGTGAATCCAACGGGTACTCCAAGCTTACAGAGCGTGAAGTGCGTTCGATGAGGAAGCTCTATGAAAGCCGAAACATGACCCAGGTAGAAATAGCTAAAATGTTCGACGTATCCCGGGCACTGGTCAGCGTTGTGGTGAATGGAAAAGCTTGGAAGCATGTGACCTAGCCTCTCCTCCACCACTTCATGTAAACTGACCCCGTGGCCCTGCCCCCGGACAGAGTTCAGGTAATCAAACAGGAGTCTGCAGCTCTTGGCGGAAACCCTGCGGACGAGCTTCCTTTTGATGCGCCTATCGAGCCGCAAGAAGATGCAATAGAAGCTGCCGGGGTCTATCTACAGAATGCAGGTAATAGGGATGAGACCACAGTCATCTGGCGGGACACCGATGATGACATGAACTTCAAGGATGGGAACAACCCATCCGGCGTCACTTTGACGCAGCTTCTTTCCGGAGCTCTGCCCCCCGCTACAGAGGTCGGTCAGGTCATCATCTCCATGGACGGAGCCAACTTTACCATCGAGCAGCCGGTTACCGCGTGCGGGTACTGGATAACGGATGAGCTGGGACGGCTCATTGTGAAGGGGTAGCCAGTGGCGATCACTCACTCAGAACTTGCACCCGGCCAGGGCGGCGTCCACGTTATTCAGAACTGGGCGGTGGCAGACGCTACTGCGCGTCTAGCACTTTCGGTCACAAGCGATGACGTAGGGAAGGTGGCGAGGCAACTCGACAACAACTCTTTCTGGGTTTTGACGAGCGACACACCGACGTGGACCCCGGTTGCCGGCGTGTCGGACCCGCCTGATGCGACGCTGGCTGAGGCCACGGTGACAGCACAGGACACATCTCAGGTAGACGTACTTGTTCCGGGGATGACTCTTACTCCTGCTGCAGGGACCTACCTTGTTTCTTTCACCGGGTCACTTCAGGCCTCACTGTCCCAGACCTTCATCTACACTTCGATCTACGTGGACGGGGTGCAAGTCGCGGCATCGGAGAGGGACTTTCGCAGACCGGGCAATGTAGGAGCAGGGTTCACCTGCGTGGCGAAGGTCACCGTGAACGGTGCCCAAGCAGTTGAGGGGCGGTGGCGGACGACACAAGGGACAATGTCCATGTTCGAGCGCACTCTGTCGGTTCTTGAGGTGGCGTAATGGCGGCGACTTCTTACACCTATTCAGTATCCGGTGACTTTCCCAACAGTCTGGTCAACCCCGACCAGCTCACAATAGAAGTAGAGGCGGCGTCGCTGGGACAGACCCTGGACCGCATTGCGGTGCAGGCCGATGTGTGTGACATCTGGTTTGACAACGCACTGTCGGGACCGGATGAATCGACACTTGATGGTGTTGTAGCCGCCCACCAGGGGGTCCCACCGGAAGCACAGCAGGGGACTGCGGCTGCAATCGGTTCTACTCGCGACCCGCTTGTAACCGACGATGAAACAGTTGGTGTGGTCATCGGCAGTCAGTGGGTGAACACGACAGATAATCGCGTTTGGGTGTGCTCTGACCCTTCAACAGGTGCGGCGGTCTGGAACTTCATCTCGTTGGAGCAGGCAAACATCACAACGGGCACACCGGAAGATGTTGGAACGGCCAATAGTGCAGGGTCGGGCACAGACCTGGCACTGAAAAATCACGTCCACAACCTTCCGTTCGCGACTCTAGGAGCCGTTGTTGGAAATGGGCAGGCGGCGAACAAGGTTATCAAAACAGACGGCGCCGGTAGTGCGACCGTCGAAAAGAATGTAGCGGTCATTCCTCGCACCTTGACGGTCGGGCTATCGGGTGACGTTGACTACACCTCGATCAAGACGGCGGTCGATGTTGCCGTGACTGGTGGTGCGTCGACGGCAACCCCGTGGATCGTTGAAGTCTACCCCGGCGACTACACCGAGGACCCGATATCGCTGGTGAGCGGTATCACGCTTATCGGTGTGGGAAATCGCGGGAAGCCCGTCAGAATCATCGCGAACAACCCGAACGCTGACCTCATTACGATGGCTGGCGGAAACATCGAAGCTGTTCGTCTTGAAGGAGCGACCGGCGCGACGTACGCCTGCATTCGATGTACCGGGTTTGGAGCATGCCAAATCACGACGGTCAGCCTCACCAACTGTGCGATTGGCATTGTGGTTGAGAGTAACTCTAACGCAATCATCTACCGAGCAGGCACCTTCATATCGACCACTGGGCAGGCAGTAGGAACGTGTATTCACTGCGCGGATTCGACCGCTGAGATATTTGTTTACGAGTCTACGTTCACCATTCTTGCGCCGTTCCTTGCCCTTTATCCAGGAGTGAACCCGATTGAGTGCGCTGTTCGGGTAACTGGCGGAAAGGCGCTTCTTACCAACTGCAATATTCGAATCGCCTACAACGTAAACACGCAGGTAGGTATCCTTGCGGAAGACGGTGCGCAAGTCCGTCTGTTCTCCTCTGTTGTCGAGACGTGCGCGGCTGGCGTGAAGATTGGTGCCTCGGGTTCGAACACCAACTTCGTTATTCAGTCCTGCGACTTCCTAGACAATCTATTGAACGGCGTTGTGGATAGCGCAACGGGCACCATCTTCGTTTCTGCCGCAACAGACGATATCAAGTTGTCGGCAACTGCGGGCGCAACGTTTTCTGGTCTGACCCAGACGTCATCTGACGACTACACCAGCATTGCAGGAAACGCGCAGTACCTTCACCCCACGTTCAAGTCAACTGACTTCAAGCTGTTCTTCTACGACCAAATCAGCACCGGGTTGTCGAGCGGCGGTGAGGTTACGGCAGCAACAGGTCTGACTGTTGACGTTGCGGCGGGGCGTGGGTGGATACACCGAAGTTCGGAGCAGGATACTTGGGATGTTGCGTGGGACGCGGAGTCATCAGTATCGCTTACAGCCAGCTCTACCAACTACGTCGTTTATGACAGTGCTACCGACTCCATCACGTCGATTCTATCTGTGCCGAGTAAGCTCCAGATTGAACTTGCGCAAGTGGTCACGGACGGGTCTGGTATTCGGTTCCTTCACGACACGCATATAGACGTAGAGGACCAACAGAAGAAGCTCCATGATTACCTCATAGATACGAGAAAGATTGCGTGGCAAACAGGACTGGCATGTAGCGAGGGGACCTCAAGCCGGAAGTTCGACATCTCGGCTGGGTCCTGGTACCGCGCGTACTCAACCGTCTCTTATGCTGGCGGGACCGATGTCACGTTCAGCTACTTCTATGGGACGGATGGCGCGACAGAAGTAGCCAGTCAGACTCAGCTCGACAACACCCAGTACGACAACGCAGGCACTCTGACGAACATGACCTCGTCGTACTACCGCACAGACACGGTGTTCGTCACGAGCGACGGACGAGTGTCGGTCATCTACGGAACTGAAGAGTTTGACTCTACGGCTGCTGCACTCTTGGCGGCTAAAGCAACGATTCCAACGTTTGCGCAAGCAACGGGTTGCTACGTTGCGAACATCGTGGTGCAGCAAGGTGCCGGCATCATTACCGATGGGATCATCGACATCAGACCTGACCGGAACGCTTCGGTGGCTGGCGGAGGAGGCGGGAGCGGTACGTCGGACCACGGTGCGCTCAGCGGACTGACTGATGACGACCATACTCAGTACGCGTTGGTGGGCGGTTCGAGAGCGTTCACTGGCAACGTCAGTCTAGGCGGCAACGACATCACCAACGTCGGCGATGTCGATGGAGTGGACGTTTCGGGCCACTCCGCCCGACATAATCCGGGTGGTTCCGATGCTCTCTCTACCGACGCCCCTGTTGCGGTCCTTGTGGGCGCATCGGTAGCTGAAGGAGCCGGTAGCAGCTACGCGAGAAATGACCACCAACACGGCGTGTCGGCGGGAACCCCAGTCAACGTAGGTACTGCGAACGCAGCGGGTTCGTCGACATCGGTCGCAAGAGCTGACCACGTCCACGCGGGTTTGACCAGGGGAGCCAATGACTTCAACGCCTTCTCCCAGAAGTCGGCGCTCGCAGACGCGGACAGGCTTCTCATTGAGGACTCGGCGGCGTCGGGAGTCAAGAAGTACGCCGAGGTGCAGGACCTACCAGGTCATGATGTCCATGAGGCTGACGATGACTTGGTGGGCATCAAAAACATCAGGTTCGCGGGCGAGTACGATAACGGCAATTCGGGAGCAACAGCTACCATCGATTGGAATAATGGACAGAAGCAGAAGATTACCCTTACGGCCAACTGCACCTTGTCCTTTACCGACCCGGTGGATGGGGTGAGCAACTTCCTCATTCGTGTCCTGCAAGATGCGACGGGAGGGAGGTCAGTCACCTGGCCCGCGTCGGTCCTGTGGCCTGGAGGAGTAGCGCCGTCTCTGTCTTCTGCTGCGAATGCTCGCGACATCGTCTCGTTCTATTTCGACGGCACGAACTGGAACGGCGTAGCCAACTTGGGGTTCGCATGACGTCTTGGTACAAGGCGGAAGCGCTGTCCGAGGCGAGTACCACCAGTGGGACGATGGTCGACGTCCCTGACGCCCAGCTGGTGTTCACCCCCGCATCGGGCGAGACGTGGATGGTGTTCGTCACGGGAGTCATGCGCTCCAGCTCGACAGTGGAGACCAGCGCGGAGTTTCGCCTCACCATCAACGGAGTCGAGGTCGACTACTGGGGCATTCAGAACAACAACGCTGGGACTCCCAATGGTGCGGGCTTCTTCATCTTCGACCGAATCACTGGGACCACCGCACCGCAAACGATCCAGCTCCAATTTCTAGCGGCGACCGGGACCACATTTGTCAGTACGGTCCGAATCATTGCGGTGCGTGTTCCGGCTGGCGCTGACTTCCAGTTTGGCCGGTCGGATGCGATTGTGCAGACAAGCGGTGCCGACGCAGTAATAGGAAGTTACAGCTTCACGCCTTCGTCAGAAGGTCTTTACTACGCGTTTGCACATTGTTCACACCGCGAGTTCCCTGGCGGTAGTACGTCTCAGGTTTATGTTGAGGACGTTGGGGAAAGTAACCATCCTGATGCGCCTACGGGCACGTACCACTCGAATTCGCGCGACCCGTGGTCGACATTCACGACGTTTTGGCGCGTCAACCTGCCGGTGTTCACCCAGAACTTCAACCTCAGGTTCACTTCGTCGGGGTCAGGCAGCGAGACGAGCCAGCACCGTTACCGCAAGGTCATGTTTTTCCGTGCGGACGCTTTCGAGCAGGACAACTACAACGAGAGCACAGGACAGAGCACCACAACCGTGGGAACCTTCCAGACAAAGAACCTGTTGGCGGTGTCCGCCCCACCCGTCCGATCCGACTTCCTTGTATTGCAATCGGCGAGAATCTCAGGGGACACAACGAGCACGACGGCACGGAAGTCTGGTGAACTGCGAGTGGGCGGAACTGCTGTGGTTCGGACGGACCATCGAATCAATCGAGACGGCAGTAGCACGCAAGGGTTCCATCACTTCGTCTCGTACGCAGACATCGTGCAGACGGACAACGGTGTGACGTACACCAACGGGTTTCTCAGTCCCAACGGGGCGACGGTTCAGATCGCAGAGAGCATCATCGGGGTTCTTCGAATCGGCGCGAGCGTTCAGGAAGCGAATGCGCCCTTCTTTGGAATGGTGGCGTGAATGGCAGACTTCAACTACCGATACAGCGTAGACGGGGACACGGCGGCAAATGCGGTCAATACGACCGCACTGAAGAACGAGATAGCCGCGTCTCTGCTGATCACAGTCGCTATCAATCGCATTGATACCTCAGGCGATACCTTGGATATCATATTCAAGGCTGAGTTGTCCGAGGATGAACACAGGGCTCTCGACGAGATCGTGGGAGCACACACTGCGCCGCCGACGCTCAATCCGACCCTTGAGAGTGGGGTTCCGATTGTCCATATCGACACGCCGGTAGAACCTGATGGGAAGACCATCATGGTCATCTCTCCCGCTACCGAAGGAACGATGACCTGGTTCACCTCTCGCGGGGATGACATGGTTCCGACTCCTCCCGCGACGGGTCGAGGCGAAGGTCAAGCGATGTCCCTGTCTTTCGATGGGCCTGGTTCGAAGTCTGTGGAGTTTCAGTTTTCAGGAGCTACCGAGATTCATGACGGGCGAGTCTGGTACACGCCGGTCGACAACTGGACGAACGCGGACCAGTTCTCATTTTCAGTCCGCATTCCAGCGAACACCCCGGTGCCCAACATGGACGGGACTGGAAACTGCAACCTCGTCGTGGTTGGCCCTGGAATGCATGCGATTGTTCCGGCTAGCGGGGACGGGACCCACGATGTCGACCTGGCAACTGCGTCACCTTGCTACCCACCTCGTGGTGTTCCCGCCTACTACACGTTCGGTGTGTACGATGACTTGCGCGTGTCGACGAACACGGAAAAGGACGAGCTGTTTACCCTGTTTGACTTCGAAGTGAACAGCTACTTCATCAAGAACGTGGCGATGGGAGACCCGCTTGGTATCTTCGACATTGATGTTTACAAGGTCGAGCTTTGCCACATGAGTTGGTTGTTCAAGTTGGAGTGCGAGAAGGTTTCGGAGGGGGTGGGCGATGTCGGTGGCTGGCTCATGCTGTTTCGAAAGGATTCGACTTGATGTTCACACCCCCTAACGTAGACCCGCCTGCACAGATCATGTCCATCAAAGAGAAGGAGCAAATAGAGTGCCCTCTGGGGCCCGGTGTGTCCTGTGCGCTCGAAAAGACGGTCGGACTATTGCGTGATGAGGTGATACGACTGAACCGGTCGGTGGCCCGGTTGGAAATTCATGCTGCTGGCACGTCTGTTCGGATGCGGGATATCTCCCTGACCATAGCCGGGGCCTCGCTGGCGGTGGCATGCATGGTTTGGGTGGTACAGAGTATGTATTAGACATGCACACTACCCTGAGCAGTATGCAGGCTGTTACAGAAGTACCTGGCGTCGATACACTGACGAAGTACGTTCTGGGTAGCCTGTGTCTGGTTCTGATTGCTTTGATGGTCTACCTCATCAAGCTTTTGATAAAGGCGAAGGATGACCACATAAAAGAGAAGGATGACATGAAGAAGGACCTTCTCGCTGAGCTTAAGGTACGGGAAGACATGGCTAGTAGAAGTAACGACGCCATGAATGAGATGAAGCAGGCTTTGTATGCTCAGGCTGAGGTGACCGGAAAGCTCGCTAAGCGGATAGATGCGCACGCACACTCTTGCCCCCAATTGGATGAAAAGCAGTACCTACTCCGGAGGGGTGAGTGATGCACGCTCAACGGCTTCGTTCAATAGTGTCGTGGCTGCTTGGGCAGATGAGCTTCGAAGAACGTCAACTTGATGAAGAGTGGCAGCGTGCAAGAGATGATGGGAAGGCCAGTAGGGAGAAGACACGACGCATCATGGTGGGCATAGACCAAGCGCGTACCGACATCCGTGGTACAGTGGATAGGTTGGTAGAACTATCAGCTGCTGTAGGAGACGACGATGTCGCGCGCAGACCTCCCAGAGATCCCCAC
>Ga0272440_1003742_pt1 | contig 11221 bp, 7 predicted proteins | sample SSMMMBAug17_FD_192440 | JGI IMG/M metagenome (GOLD analysis project Ga0272440, IMG submission 192440) | Marine sediment archaeal communities from Little Sippewissett salt marsh, Falmouth, MA, United States - SSM-MMB-Aug17 | ecosystem: Environmental > Aquatic > Marine > Wetlands > Sediment ... | reverse complement strand
TAGATAAGCAACAAAATCCAGGCTCATTACAAATAAAACAAAAAATTGCACTAAAAAAGAAGGGCCAAATTCATGAATTTAAAGTGTCTGATTTTGAATTCTTATGCGACTCAAAGATTCAAGTAGATGATATACAACAGGATTATATCCCTGGAAAACCATCTTTCTTACTCAAATTAAAATATGAAGGAAATGGATTAAAATACAAAAAATGCGCAATTGTTATTAAAGAAAATAAAAGATGGGTTATTCAATCTAAATCTGATAATAGGCAATCTCAAGAGGGTGAATGGAGCAACTTGGGGAGTAACCACTGGAGTACATATTTATCTTTATTTAGCTTTGACAATAGTGGCAAAGAAATACGTGGTGCCATCTATAATCGACATGCTGAACAATTTGACCTGATCGTTCCACCTTTAGATAATCAAGAAAAAGCAACAAGAATAGATGTGTATGTTGAATCAGGATCCAAACCTGAAAAATTAGAATTTTTTCTCAAAATAGATAGAAATCAGTTAACAAGCCTTCCACATTATATACCTTTTCAAAATGACCATTTTCGATTTAAGAATAATCCAAATAAGGTTGTTACAAGAATTAAATATAATCATAAAGATAGCAAATATAAACCACGACCTTCTATTCTACTGACCATAGAGCAAAAAGATTGTGTTATCGAACAATCAGATTATTCCTTTTATTTCAAGTCTGCTGGAAATTATAGAATAACAGCGAGAATTGAGAATTGGAAACCATATTACTCAGGCGAATATTTGGTTGCAACAATTAATCAATATAAAGTATTTGATCAAACTGATTCAACTAACAATGTAAAAGTATCTATAAAAGAACCACTATTCATTTATATAAAAGATCAAAAAGATTTCAATAATATAATATCTTTTAAACTTGATATAGAAGCAGATGCGGGTGAGAAAAAACAGATACAAGCTAATAATTTTGTTCTCCAAGGATCAAATTATAAAGGGATTTCATTCTTACCAGATTTTAATACATCTCAACAATCAATCTTACTCTCAATTATTAAATCAACTGGTTATTTCACCCCAAAAAAATTATCAAGCAGCCTTGGTATACTACCATTTTCTGATAATATGTTAACACCTGATCTTATGAAAAAACTGGATATGAGTTTTATTCATTCAATAGAGGACTATTGTAAAAAGATTTTTCTATCTGAATCGAAACAAGGGGTCATTGTTGAACTGATAAAATATCCAACCAATATAAACCCTTTTTCAATAGAATTAATTGAAATTCCGCCGCCAACCATTGAAAAAGACGAATCTGCCGATCCTGAAAGCATACTAAAACGCATTAATAAACAAGATAGAACTTTTAAAACATTAATTTTTGGTCATATTGAAGAGGACCTAATAAACAATGAGCTTATACTTTGCATTAGAGGGTTTATTTCAAAATTGGATGATCGCTTATCTGTTAAAAGAAAAATAAAAATACCGAATAACAAAATTAGTGTAGACAAAATAAAAGCAAATATCAAGGAGATGGTTGTTGATCTCATAAATAGGCTTCCAGAGAATAATATTATTGAAAATCAATATAACTCTTTACTGAAAACATCCATTTCGTCACAACGGCCTGCACGCCAAAAAACTCAAGAATCAAAGCCTAATGAGGTATTAAGAACTGAAGATATCTGGAATAGAGTTGATAAGAATTCATTTGATAAGCAAGAATATAAACATCGCAGTCAAATATATGATAAAAACATCAATAAAGGATTTTATTGTTCATTGCAGAAATATGATTATGATGTTAGCAAAAAAAATCAATTAGAAACAAGTGTCTGGAGAAATATTTTCAAAAGGGTTGCTGTTATTGACAAAACTGATCCATTTAACAATAGCTTTTATATAGAAGTTATTTCAGAGCATAAATTGAACCATCACAAACATACATTTTATATTATAAAAGCTATTGATAATAAATTAGATTTAGTCCATGCAAATCGTAAAGTTTGTCATTTCAACAATATCAAATTTGCAGGCAAGAACCAGTGGAAAATTCCCACAATCGATGAACTTACGCAAATTTTTCAATTTAAGGAATATCAGGAATCTACTTCAAATATCATCACAAAGTTTATCCCAAAGCCTGATACTAATGTGAAAATATGTTTCTGGACTTCAACATTTCAAGATAAAACGAGTAAAATATTATGGCAGGTTAGTTTTTCCGTTAAACATCATGATAATTCACGTCCGTATTCTAGTTTGGACTATAAACTTGAATACTACGAATTAGCAAGTAAAGAAAAAGCATATCTACTTCCAATTGCATTAGAATAATGAAGCCGACAAAAAAATATCGCTGTTTAAAGAATGAATAACAAAAGAGATTGAATAATACAATTCACGAGCAATGAAATTGCCTAATTACTACAATTGCCCTGGGCGAACAGGAGTTTCATATGATGGATTATTTAACATCAAAAAATCGATATGGATTATATGTTTCCCTGATAACTATGATATGCAAACTGAACGTTATATTGGCTTCAGAATTGCCAATACTCCATTTTGAGAAACTTGGAAACTATTCTATCCATGCAGATGTCACCTGGTGGACAAAAGTGAGTTTGTATTTTTGGAAGAGTGAGGATGTTTCGTTTTTCCCTGCGCCTGAACCTTATGGAACTAATTATTATGGATTATGAACTTGAATACTATCGAATAGATTGCAACCAAAAAGCCTATTTACTTTCATTAGAACAATGAGGGCAAAATAAAAAATTACGATACAGATATATACTATTACAGCGAATCAAAATGAAAACAATAAACATTTTTGTAATATTAATGATGGCCCTAATTTTGTCATCTTGTTATTCACAACAGTTACAACCTGGGCCGGTTGTTGGCATAAAGTTTTGTAAACCGGGTGTTTTTGAAATCCACAGTGACATTATTCAATGGACAATGCTTCAACAAGGTTTGTGGAAAGGTCAGTTTGCACAGTTGAAAGTGTCTACAACAGCCAAAAATTTACCTGCAACCATACCAGGCTTTTATTACCTGAAAGAAGTGAATGGTAATATTCGCTTGCAAGCTGAAATATGTCAGAAAACGAATTATCCCATTGATAAACTGGATATATATCTGGTTTCAAAAGTCAAGCCTGGAAAGTTATCTCTGATCATGAGAGAAAACACTACACAAGACGATTATTTTGTCTCGTTTAAAGCCAATCATTTTCAATGTGCAAATGTACATCCAAGATCAATTTCCATTGGTCAACAGAACCAGAATATATTCCTGCGTTTATTTTTTGAAAATTTGCCTCAGCCTTTACTGAAACTACAACAGACCCCAAGCAATAATCCATTCAAACGACCGATATATGACACAATCGTTTCTGGATTGTATTTTGATAACCAGGGCGAGTTTGACATCAAAGCAACCATAGCCAATCACGAATGGTCGCAAGTGCAACCTGAGCAATGGATGGCTAAATTACAACGCCTCACTGTGAATGTTCAGAATGTAACTTGTTATTATTCGGGTTTTTGTTTTTATACAAAGGATAAAGTTGTTGATAAACATCGATATCAAATGGAAATTGATGCCGCCAAAAATGGTCAAATCCAGGGGCCCCCATTGGAGATACTTATAAAATCACCGCAACGTCCAGGTAAACTATCGTTTTCTGTTAAGCAAAGAATTCCGGCACATAAGACAATATTCGTACCTTTTGCACCCGAGCATTTTACAATAAACAATACCCGTGCATCGTTCTTGGTACACGATTTTATTAACGATCGACCACCATCAATATGCCTGACATTTCGAAATCAGAGTAAGCCTGTTAAACAAAAAACATCAACAGCCAGACGCATTCAAATACATCCGTATGGTATTTTTATTCCATTAGCACACTCTTTATCAAAGGGGCTATATCATGATATTGGGGGAACTTTTCTTAACAACCTGGGTCAAAAATTAATCCAATTTATTAATAAGAAAAAACTTGATATTCGTATTTTAACCTATCCAAACAATACCGATCCCTTTACAGCTCAGATCCTCAACAGTCCAGTAATGACGATAGAACAAAATCGCAAGGATCGCGTTATAACTGTAATTCAAGAAAATTTACAACATTTCCAATATATTGCATTTGCACATCTTGAAGAAGAATTGTTGCAAAAGAACCTAGTCTTTAAATTATATGTTTATTCGAAAGCTAACACAACAGCAACGATTATTTCAGAATCAGTTGATGTGACACCAAACATTCAGAATAATATTAATATGGCAATGGAAAGTACCGCGAAGCAACTGGCTACACTAAAAATCCGTCAATTAACTGCAACGACAACAAAGCTAGTCGCACAATCATATGCCACATATGAAGATATTTATGCTCTGATCCTTAAAAATAACTGGTATTGTACGCCAGATGTCTCAAACAAGGAGAAACAAAAAGCCATTCAAGAACTCGCCAATAAACAAAGTTTGAGCGAGCAGGAAATCTTAAATAAAATGAAAACATTTAAATGGGCAAGCACTTTTTCAATTAAGACTGATACCAGTTCAGATATTTTTGTTCAAATAGTAAGAAATGTGACAACAGAACATATCCATAATTTTTCAAAACCCATTTTTTCAATATTTATGCATTGCTGGCTACCAAGAAAAATTTCAACAATGTACGAACTTCGGAAGTTTAGCCAGAAAATAAAAACCTATGCCGGCATAGTTAATTGGCGTGTACCCACAATTGAAGAATTGATTCGTATTTTTCAGGTCAAAGATTTATTTCAGGCCGCTAACCCGTTGAAACAGAATAGTAAGTATTACTTTTGGAGTAGTACGCCAGCAAAGAATAAACAATCGTTTTGGATTGTATTAGTGAACCGGGATAACCATAACACGTTAATGCTTGACATTGAAAAAGGGACGACAAGCAATGCTACAAGAATGTTGATTGTTAGTGATAACAAGTTGTGAATGAGAGGATATGTCAAGTGTGAAAGCCATTATAATATGTATAAAACTCTATTTGAAGTCTATAATTATAAAGTACCCTCATATGGATTTGCAATCATCATTGCTTGTTTAATATGCTTATTTCTTGTTTTAAGACATTGTCCACAGTATCTTGAATTGAACGATATTGTCAATTTTTGTCTCATTGCATTATGTTCAATGTTTTTTGCAGATAAATTGATTTTTTTGGCGTATCATCGCTTTCGTTTACCGTTGGAGGATTTGATCCACCTCAGTAATCAACCTGTGCATTCGTTTTATGGGACGCTTTGGATGTCACTGATACTGATTTTCTTATACTGCATGATCAAAAAACTTCTAGTATGGGCAACATTGGATTTTTTATTGTACTATGCCATTCTTGCGCTGGCCATTCAAAGAATATTTGGATGTTTTTTAGCAGGCTGTTGTTATGGTTTACCAACAGATTTACCCTGGGGTGTTTGTTTTCCAGCTAATTCACCTGCAGGAATTGTATATCCGAATACGCCAGTTCACCCAACACAATTATACTATGGGGTGAGTGCACTGTTAATATATTATGGACTGTATATCTATCAAAAAAGGGTACGTTTTCAAACTGAAGGAAATGTCTTTGCATTGGGGATAATGGGGCTTAGTTTATCTTATTTTATTATCTCATTTTTTAGAGGAGATCAGTTAAACAATATGGATTATACATCGTTTATATTTCATGACAAAATTATTTCAATGGGATCATTCTTGTTTGGTGTGTTGGTTTATTCTAGAATCATTCTGTATGCAGTTATTCGACGCCTATATTTTTCCCTTCCTGTTATGATAATGCTTTTTTGTCTGCCACCAGCTTATGCAGCAGACCTTTTAATAAAAACGACCCCATATGCATTGGCCAAATGGGGTAAGGAAATAACCATAGAAATAGTTGCAAACAATCCAAAAGATGAACACCTTAAAGGGGATATAACGGTATCATTTGATTCCAAAGTGATTATGTTGAAACACGATAATACAATAAAAGTATTCCAAGAAGGCAGTACCTATTATAACAATAAGGATCAGCGAATAACGATATCGCAGTTGATGATAAATAAAGATTTTAATTCATGGGCACCAAATGCGGAAAAAAAAATTGTCTTTAAAATTATTCCTGTTCAAACAGGTATATTAAAAATTTTTATACGTGTTTCATTATATTTGGAAAGTGGATCAAAAGACAAACGGTTAAATATTCCTGATTATTCAACTACAAAAGATCAGTTGGGATATCAGGTAAAAGTGCATCAAATTTTTGTTGATGAGTCGTATGGTTTTTATAATAATTTCCTTTTGCTATCTAAATATGATCAGATTTTTAATTCAAATGATTTTAAAATATTATTTAACAGACTTTTGAAAGAACCAGGCAATATATCATTACTAAGGCATTTTGGTTTTATGGACCCCCGGCATGCAAAAGAAGATATTAACCGATTAAGAACAATTATCGGAGATAACCCACAGGTAATGCAATCTCCAGATTTATTAAAAAATGTTAAACGCCTGCTTGACAATCCAGAAAATCAAAAGGCCAGGAACTTTTTTGGTCTGAGTCAATCACTAAACCAGAAAAAGCAATATGCGGACGCTGCCGATCAAGCAAAAGGATTTATTTTATCTTTACAGGGGGGGTTTTCTTTGATTAAAAATATTGAGTCAGATGGGGATATTGATTTCATCCCATCACATACTGACAATGCCATCGCCATTCGCTGTCAAAATAAAACATATTCATTTAGTATAACAAAAAATATCGTATCTGAAATGGCATACAAACTGAACCAAATCAAGCCTGATGCAAAATATAATAAAATCCTTGCAATCTTGCCTGAGGATATGAACAGTACAAAAATTTCCAACGAAAAAAAAGATAAATATGGCAGCATTTATATTTCTTACATTAATTTGTTTGAACCAATTGAAAGAAAGGCAATCGCATCAAACATAAACGCCTTGATCCAAAAAACAATTCATGATGGGATCGTAAGAGCAATTAAACACTATTCTTTTATAAAATTTAATGAACCAGGACATACAATCGAAAATAATCCTGAAAACCTGGACAAGTTGATATCAATTACACTAAATCCACATAAATCTCCTGATGAAAAAAAAATAACGTTGACAGAAAAGCTAATGCAACCCAACAAGGTTGATGCCATTTTATCAGGCGTTCTATTAATTAAGGATGATACAGTTGATGTCAGACTATATGTATTTACCAGAGAGCATGATGTTTTTCAACGTGCACAATCCTTTCAAAAGCAAGCCTTTTTTTGTGGTCCATCAGGTTTTATCAATAGGAAAATATGCCCTGATGTTCCTGAAAAAATAATCAGTCTGATAAAAGAACTTTTTGGGGCATTATAATACAAATATTTTATTAAGGAATTTATTATGAGATTAATAAAACCAAATCGAATTAAATCGTTTGCTTTGATGACCTTCTGTTTTTTCTTATCTATTGCAAACAATTCATATGCACTTCAAGAGTTAGGAACCGAAGAAGAAATATCTGTCGATGAACACATTAATATATATATTGAAGAAAACATAAAAAAGAATAACTTTGATAATCTTTTAGGCCAGATTTTTCTGGTTGGGTTACCAGCAACAAAAATTCTAGGAGAAGGTTTCAAGCTTAGTGATGATATAAAAAAAATTATTGTTGATAATAGCATTGGCAGTATCTTGCTACATACAAGTAATATATTATTAGATAATGCAAGAGAAGGTATAGATATGGAAAGTACCTCAGAATGTATCAAAATATTGCAAAAAAAGTCCATAAGTAAGTCAAAATCTAAACTCCCTCTATTGATTGCTGCCTATCATGATGGGATTGGAGATTCTTCTATCCCATTTGATAGTAAATTCATGTCTCTGCCTGGACTAACACTTGCTGCAACTAATGATGAAAAAGCAATTCGTTTGGCGGGTAGATTACAAGGTTTTCAATTGCAACATATTGGGGTTAACATGATTCTTGGACCGAATATCAATACAGATAGACCTAACAGTCGTGATACTTTTACTTCTCATTATTTTGCAGAGTACCCTGATGTTGTTCATGATTATTCCAAATTTTTTATTGATGGGTTGAATGAAGCAAATCTGGTCATTATGGGGAAATATATTCCAGGAAAAAGTGCTAAAGATACAAGAGAATATGATGGAGGAACTGATTATTGCTTTCCATCAAGTGAATTTTCTTCTATCTTACACGGTGCTATGACATCATATGTTAAAATCAACGTTTTACCCTATAAATATTCCTCAGCTTCATTTAGCAAGGAATTTATTCAAGATAAAGTTAGGAGCCCATCTGATTTGCAAGGCCTTGGTTTTACAAATGATCATGTGATTATCTCGGCTGATCTCAGCGATAAAAAAATGATTGAACAATACAAAAAAGACACTGAATCAAAAATACTCTCATATGAAAAAATGGCAATTTATGCATTTGAAGCAGGTAACGATATGTTGTTTTTTTCAACTTTAGCTTCAAATTCAGAAAAAATCACTACAGCATCTCTAAATTCAAAGCAAATTTCTCCATTAACTACGGATAATATAAAAAATATTTTAACAGAATTGAAAAATTATATCTTTGGTCATGCTAATCGAGAGAAAAGGTTTAAAGAATCACTCACCAGAGTATTAAAACTTAAAGCAAGAGTTATCAATGGTTTATGCAATGATGGATTTAAAGGCTTTTCTGCTCTGTGTGAATCTAAAAATCAGATAAATGAACTGAACAGCATTAAAGAGTTTACGGGAAATGAAGAATATGGTTCAAGTGAAGAGTTCCTTGAAAGTATGATAAAAAAATCAATGCTGAAAATTAATAGTAAAAGACCATATTCCCTTAACGAACTGAAGGATAAAAAAATTGCATTTTATGTTGATGAAAAAGCTTCTAGTTTATTTAGGGAACACTTTACAAAGGGCCAACCAGTTTTTATCGAAATACCTGACAATAAAACAGAACGTTGGCTGAAAAACGTTCAGGATGAATTTTTTAAGCATATCGAGACAAATAATTGTGTTGTTTACACAGTCCTTGATAAAATTGATGCAAATTTATTAAAAACTGCATCCGAAAAATATCCAAGAAAAATACATGAAAAAATGATTATCTTTCTGCATAACAACCCCAAACTATTGCCTTCAGAGCTATTACCACGTTCAACAATAATTGGATGTTTTACGAAACATCCATTGTCATATAAACAAGATATAGAGATTTTGAACGGAAGCGCTGAACCACAGAAAAGATCGAGGTTAACAATTAATTTGGGCTCATTTTATGATACTCATACATCTAGAATAAATAAATTTAAACAAGATAGTATAGACTCTTATAATAAGAATTATGATACTTTAATCAATAACTGGCAATCTAAATACAACACAATTAAAAGTGAATTCAATGCATATAAAAAGGAGAAAGAAAAGGAATTAGTCGAAAGAGAATATCAGTGGAATAATGATTTTAAAAATCAAGCCGCAAAGTTAGAGAAATGCTACGCAGAAAATGGATCGTGCAACTCGGAAATTGAAGTATGTAGATCAAATGCACAAAAATATTCCAAGGAAGTTAAGAATGTTAAAAAAAAGTGCAGAAAAGAACAAGATTTAGCAGTTCTTATTATTGTCATTTTGATCCTAATGGTTATAGGTTTGCTTATTTATACATTTTTTATTATTAATAAAAAGGGGGAATAAATGAATCCAATTTTATCGTTTTTTTCTAGTATATCTAGTATACTGGGCCCAATAATAGATTTTGTTTTAAAACGTAATTCAGAAAAAACAAACACTTCTTTAGAGACAAATCTCAACGTACTAACTGACAATATATTACAGAAGATCGCTGAGCAATTAGATGATATAGAATCTTCCGATAAGATTAACAATATAATAACTGAAAAAATTAAAGATTACAATGAAATTTTTTCAGCCCAACAAGAAGTAATTAAACGAGATATATATTTTAAATTATTTATAATATCAAACTTCATTGTCGAAATCAAGGTTAAAGAATGTAGTACTATTATAGAAAAATGTAAAAGACTAAAAATGATTTGCAAAGAAGGAAAAAATCGTATGAATGATGTTAATGGTAAAGGAATTACTATGGATAATGTATTATTTTTTTTATTATTAGTATTGTTCATCGGTATCTTGGCATATTTACTTTATCAATATCAATTTATAGACAGACTGCTGGAAATTTTCTATGACCACAAATGTTGGTTGGCATCATGATTAACTCTAGCTGGTTAATTTCAATTCAAACAAAATCAACTGAATATTATGGGTCTATCCGAACTTCTCAATGTTTGATTTCAAATTCTTCCTAAATGATAAGAATTGGGTGCAGTTCGTGTGATTCCAAAAATAATAAAGATTAATATTAAAGGGGGGTTAACCCCCTTTTTTTTGTTAACTATTAGCAACACCTGAAATATCAAGTGTTTCATTTGTTCTAACCTGTACCCTTTTATCCTGAAAGCCGGATAAAGCGAACACGTTAATCTCAAAAAAAGCGCTATCAATTTAAATTCATAGATATCGAATCGAACATGAAAAACTAATCATTTTTTTCTGACCCCGATTTATTTTTCCCGGAAATCAGTGGCATTTTTTTCATACTATTTTTGTGCTCTTGCCCCAAAGGGATTATAAAATTGAATTTTACTTTCATCCCCCTATTATTTCCATCCCATTTGAATATTTTTCAGATATCATATCATAATACTCCTTTAATCTACTTGTTAATTGGGGTGAATAACTATTTAAAAAACTAACTTCAAATGTATCATCTTTAAGCTCACATTCCACACCCAAAAGAAAACAAATTTTTGAATTATTGTTCATATATTAAGACGCAGCACATAATATGAATAACATTCATTAGATATATATTGTTTGGTATGATTTTTTCCTTGACATCATAGGGAGTAGAAATGACAACCGAAAATTGACCACCTGTGATAACCGAAAATTGACCACCCCTTTTAATAAAAAGTTAGGTATAAAAAAGCTAATAATAAGCTATTTTAAATAACTACAGATCTTCGCAAATGAATTGATACTTGAAAAATTCATTTTTTTATGATATTTTGACCTTGAAATCAGACCTATTTGAATTAATAAATTCT
>Ga0272440_1003741_pt1 | contig 11222 bp, 9 predicted proteins | sample SSMMMBAug17_FD_192440 | JGI IMG/M metagenome (GOLD analysis project Ga0272440, IMG submission 192440) | Marine sediment archaeal communities from Little Sippewissett salt marsh, Falmouth, MA, United States - SSM-MMB-Aug17 | ecosystem: Environmental > Aquatic > Marine > Wetlands > Sediment ... | reverse complement strand
TTAATGGATCGGTTCTTCTTAATTATGAGTAAAAGAATAATTTTATGACAATAATATAAACTATTTAGCTGGATAATATACAGAATTTGTTGTTATCCAGAATACAAAATATATGCCAATGAATTACGGTGAACAAACAAAAAAATTAGAAAGTGACATATCACTCCTGATTTATTATAAAAATAATTGTTACGTAAAGCTGAATTGATTGCAAAAAGAGTTCGTATAAGTTGATATCAAGGTTCTTGCTAATACCCAATTTTTCATATTTGAACTCAAAAACCTTCTGTATAAGTACTGGTTATATTCGTAAACTTGGAACGTAGAATCCAGTTACTTATTGTTTATTTATTGGTTTAAAATTTGTCAATGGGTTAAGGATCGATCGAAACATACCGTTATCCATTATGATCCATCAGGTTCAGAACTAATTTTGATAAAAGGTGGAATTTTTATGATGGGTTCACCAGTAGATGAAAAAGGCCGTTATGACAGGGAAGGTCCTCAACGAAAGGTCACAGTACCTAATTTTTATTTAAGCCGTTATCCGGTTACCAATAAAGAATACGCTCGTTTTCTTGCTGATACCAAACACAAAAAACCTGACTATTGGGCAGACCGTAAATATAACCAACCACTTCAACCAGTAGTTGGTGTGAGCTGGTATGATGCCAAAAAATACGCAGAATGGGCAAAGTTGAATCTTCCCTCTGAATCTGAATGGGAATATGCCTGTCGGGCTGGAAGTACTACCCGTATCACAAAGCAGATTTAAATTTTTCTTTTAATATGCCTATATTTAGAGATTCAAACACGCTTGAAGCAACTCGAGGAGCGGAAATTTGTAAGTTTGATAAATGTGGACAAATAATAAATATTGGGGTCGGACCAAGCTAACACTTTAATTTTATAACAATTAGCACCCGATTTTGCCTTGAAAGCAGGCCAATAATCGCTTTTTTGAGGCCAAAAAGGGCATTATTGAAGAAAGTAATCAAAAATGGCAAGAGCTAACAGACATTATATTTCAGGGTATGTGTGGCATATAACACATCTGTGCCACAAAAGAGAATTCCTGTTTAAATTTGCAAAAGACCGTATTCGTTGGATGCAGTGGCTATATAAAGCTATAGCCGATTTTTAAAGTTATGGAACATCAAAATGACATAAATCAGATTCCTTATACATGGAATCATTCACCATCGAATTGCCTGAAAGCGACTCGAATAGATGATGATATTCGAGATGCTATTCAAGGTGCTTACATCCGAAAACCATCAATCGTTGAAAAGCAAGAATTATTGGAACTATCTGCAAGGATTGGCATATATACGTCAGTTCTTGGCTTTCCGGCCATTTCAGCACAAGAGACTGAAGAATGTAGAAAACTTGTACAATTTATTGTTCAGTATAACCTCCCTGTAATGCCAATATTTTTAGCAAGAGCGGTTGTTAAAGATTTGGAGCCAATAGTTATGTTAAGGCAGGAGTTTCAAAGAGACATAAGACCAGAAATTTTTATTGCAATCAGTCCCTTGCGCCGAACTGTTGAGAAATGGGATTTTGAGTATATTTTAAGAAGCATTACTACCTGTGGCCAGTATCTCACAAATAATCAAACGTCATTTGGAATTTCATTGGAAGACGCCAGCCGCACACCGCCTGTTGATTTGAAAAAAGCGATCAAGATATCACTTGATGCTGGAGCGAAAAGTCTTACGATATGTGATACAGTGGGGGAATGCAAACCTGACGGTGCTGCTTATTTGACTGAATTTGTCCTGGAACTGAATGAAAAATATGGCAGAACAGTTGATGTGGTATGGCATGGTCATAATGATAAAGGGTTAAGTGTAGCCAACGCAATAGCTGCAGCAGAGGCAGGTGCAAATATTATCAGTGGAACCTTTCTAGGAATTGGTGAGCGTGCTGGTAATACACCACTTGAACAAATAATTTTTCTCCTGTTTCAAGCAGGAAATCAACAATTTGATTTAAAATCACTCTATCCATATTGTCAGGCATTGGCAAAATACACCCAAACGGATATCCTTCCAACTGCCCCACTTGTGGGGTCACAAGCTTTTGCTACCAGTGCAGGAACTCATGCAGCAGCGATTTTAAAAGCAAGACAACTTGGATCCGATGTTGAGGATGCGATTTATTCAGGAGTTTCAGCCAGTGTTTTGGGGCGTAAACAAGATATCCTTATTGGTCCCACAAGTGGCCAAGCGAATGCGCGATATATATTAAACCTGATGGGTATCTCTGCAACAGAAAAAAATATTCAAAAGATTCTTAACTACGCCAAAGAAAAAGACTGCTGTTTAAATTCTAAAGATATAGATCAGCTAAAAAAAACAGAATCATTTTGGGAGTAATAATGCAACATATTATAACTGGGAAAACATTTTATTGTGGCGATTTTGTTGATACTGATGTTATGGCACCAGGTAGATTCGAGCCCTTCAATAATATGGAATCGCTGGCCAGAATAGCACTTATTGACTATGAATCAAATCCGCCATTTGTTAACCCTGAAACCGGACGTTCAATATATTCTATAATTGTAGCCGGTAATGAGTTTGGTTGTGGTTCCAGTCGCGAAACCGCCCCACAAGCTTTACATTACGCAGGAACTAGAGTTATCATTGCTAAAAGCTTTGCCAGAATTTTTTTTAGAAATTGCATTAATATGGGCTTGCTATTTCCGATTATTTATGATCATCCTTTTAAGCCATCAATTCTTGGCACAGATATTACTATAGATTTTACACAGCGTTATTTTCAAGTTCACGAAGAAAAGTATTTTTTCAATGGCTTTGGTCCCTTGAATGCAATTATTGAGGCTGGTGGTTTAACAGCATACAATAAAAAACGTTTATTAAATGGAGATGACACATGCTTGCTACAAACTTAGAGGATGAATTCCTTCAAAAAAAGCTATGGCGTGCGATTATTGAGACACCTACAGCATTAAAGGGATTTTCGCTTCCTTCTCGCCTCTGTATTCAACCCATGAATTGCTATGATTCTTTAAATGGAATTCCTTCTAAAATTACTTATGAAAGATATCGACGCTTTGCTCAATCAGGCGCTGGATTAATTATAGTGGAACAAACACTCGTAGGCCCAACTGATGAAAGAAAGCCTAATAATCTTAGACTAACCCAAAAGAATTCTGCTGCCATAAAAAAACTGGTTGATATCGTTCGTAATGAGAATTCATCATGTAAACTGATATTTCATGTTAATATGCTTATGCCTTGTTTAAACGGTAAGCCCTATGAAAATATTCATCTTCTCACTAAAGGCGACATCAGCAATATAATTTGTCATTTCATTGAGGCAGCAAATGTTCTCTATCAATCCGGTGCAGACGGTATTGAAATAAAGTTATGTCATCATGCCTTGTTAATGAGCTTTATCGAACCACTTAATGAACGTAACGATGAATATGGCGGATCTCTGGATAATCGATTGCGTATTGTCGAAAAAATCATTATAGGAATCAGACAACGTATCTCTGATGAAAAGTTTAAAATTGGGATAAGACTTTCTATGTATAATCATATCAAGGGCGGAATGGGAACCATTTCTTCTGACTCAGATGTTGAAGATTTGACTGAGCCTCTATTGATTCTTGAAAAATGTGCAAAAGCAGGAGTCGAACTCTTCAATATTTCTATGGGAAATAGTGTATTCACTCCTAAAATGATAACACCTGCGAAACTTCCTGATACTTTTTCCCTTTCTAACCTAGAGTCCTTTGATATGTTTAGATATGCTGGGATCGCCAAGAAATATCTTATCAAGCAAGGTTATCCTCATGTAATGATTATCGGTTCTGGATTCAGCACATGCAAAGAGATGTTGCCCGACATTATGGCGGCTAACCTTTTGAAAGGCAACATGGATCTTGTTGGAATTGGTAGACAAGCGTTAATTGATTGCGATATTCAGCACATTTTGTCAGGTAATTTCATTCCTTGTAAAGGAGATACTGCCTGTGCATATATTAGCATTGATCGATATCAGATACCTGTGGGATGTATTCATAAAAAACCCTATAGTACTTTGTTAAAAATGATTCAGGGAGGACCTGTAGAAGAAATAGATGAAACCTATATCTTACTTATAAAGAATTCATTGAAAAGTACTTCACAAAAAACAAAAAAAAGGCTATCAGATTTCATAGGACGTTACAATTTATATAAGGAAGGAATTTAATGCTGCCACAAAGTATTACGCACAAAATATTAGCTCGCGCAAGTGGAAAATCAGAAGTCTATTCTGGAGAATATATTGAAGTAAATGTTGACATGTGTTTTACCCATGATCCTGTCCTTGAACAATTGCAACATATATTTTACAGGGAATTCAGCAGGCAAGCTAAAGTTTGGGATCCTGAAAAAATTGTGTTATTTCAAGATCATCTCGTACCTGCCAAAGATGCTGACTGCCAAAGATTAGCCATGGCAATGGATGAATTCGCATCTGAACAGAATATTGAAAGGTATTATCCATACGGACCAGATTATGGTATTTGTCATCTTTTAATGTGTGAACAAGGACATGTATTACCCGGATCAGTGATTTTGGGAACAGATTCACATACAGTGACATATGGCGCATTCAATGCATTTGCATCAGGGATTGGACTGGAAGATATGGTCAATGTTTTTCGCATTGGAAAAATTTGGTTGCGTGTTCCGGAAGTAATTCAAATCCATATTGACGGAAGACTCCCCAGACATGTTTATGCAAAAGATATTATTCTTCGCGTTATCGCTGATCTTGGTATGGCTGGTGCTTCGTATAAGACTATTGAATTCACAGGTTCTACAATTGAGTATCTATTAGCTGAAGAACGGATGACAATTTGTAATATGACTGTCGAAGCAGGAGCAAAAAATGGCATTATGTGCCTATCTGAATCAGCATTAAATTATTTGTGTCAAGTAACAAATGCTTCGTTTGAACCTGTAGTAACAGATGATAATTTTGAATACTACCGGAAAATTGTATATCAAGCTGAAGACTTTAAATCAGTCATTGCCTGTCCGCATCGCCCAGATAACATTCGCACAATAGAGGACGTCAAAACCGATAAAATCAAAGTCAACCAGGTCTATATCGGTGCTTGTACCGGTGGAAAAATTGAAGATATTCAGCTTGCAACAGAAACACTTAAAGGACAAAAAATCGCCAAAGGTATTCGTCTTATTGTTGTTCCGGGCACAATGGGGGTTTATCGAAAGATGATAGAACAAGGGCTTGTTATCCATTTAATAGATAGTGGAGCAGTGATAGAATCACCCGGATGTAAAGCTTGCTATGGTGCTCATGGCGGAGTTTTAGGCGATAAAGAAGTATGTCTTTCAACTGCTAATCGAAATTTTAAAGGTAGGATGGGTAATCCAAACGCTTTTGTGTATCTTGCATCACCATATATTGCAGCAAAAACTGCAATTGCCGGATATATCACAGATTAGGTAGGTATAGTGACAACTCCATATAATAATAGTATACAAAACTCGCTGGCCATGGATACAGTGAGTCGTATTTTTATGCAAAATAAGAATAATGATCTGAAACCAATTGATCTGGGGAAAGGAGAATCTTCATTTAATCCTTTTGATTTTGTTGACGCTTCCCTTTCTCGTTTTGATTTGAGCATTCATACAAATTATGGTGATATAAACGGATTGTTGAGCTTAAGGAATGCCATCTGTCAATATTACAAAGATAGATTCGACTATGACTTATCCCCAAATCGTGTATGTATTACAGATGGTGCATCAGAAGCATTAACAATAGCCTTTACGCTGCTTGTTGAGACAAATGGAGAAGTTATCCTGTCAGAATCGTGTTTTCCGCAATACAGAATTTTAACAAATTTTTTAAAGGCGCATTGTCGCTTTGTCCCACTTAATGAATTTTATTGTATTGATGTAGATCAATTGTCAACTTTTATTTCTCCAAAAACATGTTGTATGATTGTGAACTCTCCCAGCAACCCATATGGATCTGTCCTAAAAAGAGAGGCCATAGAAGTTTTAACCAGTATGCGGGTGCCTATCATTTTTGATGAAGTGTATCAGGCATTACCTTTGAGAGATGAAAACATCCCAAGTGCTATATCATATACTGATCAACATTTTCTTGTTAACAGTTTTTCAAAATCATTAGGGATTGCAGGATTTCGACTGGGATATCTAATCGTTCCTGAATCATATGCAGAACGGATGAAAAACGTTAAATCAATCATAAACATGTGTACAAGTGTACCTGTACAGCTTATTGTAGAAAAGTTATTTAAACATTGGGATAGGTTAATTACCAGACATCGTGAAATGCTGACACAGCATTGGGAGTATATTCAACATGAAGTAATAAAAAATGGTTTTAAAATTTTATGCCAACCAAAAGCAGGATTTTTTATTGTTGTTGATATATCACAAATCAATAGAGACACTATGACTGTGGCGATTGATTTGGCAAAAGAGTTTTCCTTGAATATCGTCCCGGGAATTGATTTTTCATATCCAGATCCAAAATTTTTAAGATTGAATTTTGCCTGCCCTTTTGATCAAATCAAACTTGCTCTTGAGCGGTTAAATTCTTATTTTAGTTTAAATATTTAAATAAAAATGGTTTAAAAAACAATTGAAACATTATCCAAAAGACAAACAATCTGAAAAAAAACTTGGAACAAGCCTGACAAATAATAAGTTATTAATAAAATTTCTTCTTGAGGTATCTTCAAAGAGAGTTCTATCTATATTACTGCTTTCTGTAATGTCCAGCATTTTGAGCGTGGGTTTTATTTATGTCATTTTGCAAATTGCACAAGGAGCATGGTTCGGTAATAACTCAGACGTTGGAATATATATAGGGCTTCCTATACTTGCGATTGTACTTGTGGGCCTGAAACATCTTTCGTGGATACAAACTTCTGAATTGATGGAAGATGCGCTTGAAAGAATAACCATCCATATTGCAGCTCAACTTCGACAGGCTGAACTACCTGAAATAGAGGCCTTAGATACATCAGATATATTGTTAAAGATGTTGAACGCTCAAAAAATTTCTGAGATGGCCATAAAAAGTGTTGATCTATTTCAAGCTCTTATTATTATAGTTCTTTGCTGGCTATATTTATTTTTTCTTTCTACCGTGATGGGAATTATTTTTATAATTTTAATTTTTGTTGGAATTCTATTGTATGAAACTCTTCAAGTCATTATATCCCCTTTGTTAAAAGAGGAACATCATAAGAGTGAAGAACTATTTAAAATTTTCAATCACATTTTGTATGGATTTAAAGAATTAAAAGTAAACCAACAGAAGAATAATGATCTATATAAAGCTTACCTGATCCCCATTTCTTCAAATATACAAAATCTCCGAACCCAACTTGCTCATTATCTGAACGATTATTTTCATTTTGTCAATATCTGTTTTTATTTCATATTAGGGCTAAGTGTTTTTGTGTTTTCTTTGTGGTATTCGTCTGAAAAATCATTCATATTACTAAGCCTTTTATTCTATATCTGGTTACCTGTCCTATCAATTTTGAGTGGACTTCCAGCATTAATACAGGGAAAATCAGCACTTAATAATCTTTATCTCGTACTGAAGAACAATATAATCCTTCAAAATAGCGTGGATACATTTTCTGATAATATCTGCAACTCAACATTCCACACTATTGCGATTCATGATCTGCAGTTCAAATATCCAGAAAAAGATGGTTTTTCATTTGGTCCTATTTCATTTTCTTTAAATTCCGGAAAGATTCATTTTATTGTCGGCGGAAACGGTAGCGGTAAGACAACACTAATAAAACTATTATGCGGCTTATATGCCCCTTTTTCAGGCGAAATCATTATTGATGGAATTCCAGTGAATATGATGCAATATCGCGCTTTATTTGGTGCTGTTTTTAATGATGCTCATGTATTTGATACTTTTTATGGAATGAATTCTGTTGACCATGAACATGTACAGAACTGGTTAAAAAAATTTGATTTAAATCATAAAATCAGATTAAAAGAAAATCGTTTTAATTATCGTAAACTTTCAGTGGGCCAACGAAAACGACTTGCCTTATTGATTGCAATACTTGAGGATAAACCGATTTATCTTTTTGATGAGGTTGCTGCTGATCAAGATCCTCATTTTAGACGCTATTTTTATGAAAAACTTTTACCAGAACTTAAAAAAAACGGCAAAACAATTGTGGTTGTATCCCATGATGAACGTTATTTTTGTGTGGCAGATCAAGTGCTTATCCTTAAACATGGTCAGTTTACTAAAAAGAAAACCTGGAGGAATTGATGGATAAAAATTCCACTATACCAGTATTACAAAAATTACGCTTCTCTGTTATACAAAAGGTTCTATGCTATGCAATACCTGATACAGTTAGCCAGGTTTTTATAATTATTATTTTATTTGCTGCTATTGAAGGAAACGCTTCATTTTCAAGAAACCAGCTATTTGCAATGTTTGTCATTCTAGTAATACTACGCCACATCATTAAACGACGATTTGATGTTTTTGTTGTTAACCTTATCGAAGACAAAATTTTTAACATTCGATCAAAGACGATGGATGCTGTCAGGAAAACAAGTTTTATTAAATATGAACAAATTGGTATTGAACAAATATATACGGTGCTGACTAATGATTTAAAGGCTATTTCCGATATTTCTCAAAGCATTTCACTGACAACACGAATGTTATCAATAACTGTTGGACTTCTTATTTATTTTTTTATTCTGTCACAGGCCGGGTTTACAGCATCGCTTATTGTCATCATCGTAATTGCTTCCTCAAGCTTATATACTCATTCACGAGAAATGAAAGCAATACAAGATGTTCGAGAACAAGAAAAAAAACTATTTGAATCCTTCGATAACTTGCTCTTAGGGTTTAAACAACTTCGTCTTAATGCTGCAAAAAACGATGCTTTTTTCCAACAGTGTATAAAACCGTGCGCTTCTCAATTACGAGAAAACAAACAGAAATCTAATTACTTTTTTATTTGGATGTACACTTTATCATATGGGATTACAATCTTTCTCATTACCACAGGAGCACTATTAATACCTTTACTGAAAAATATTCCTCACACAGAAGCTCTCAAGATATTAAGCCTTGTTATATATATTCCAGTCTGTGACTTGATGTATGGACTAATGAATTTGACTTTAGCGAATGTTTCAATGGAGCGTTTCAGGATTCTTGGTGAAACATTGCAAGAAATTACCTCTGAAGAAGATTTCTCAGATCAAATGAGTGGATTGAACAAAATGGAATTTAAGGAACTTCATTTTAAAAACATTCATTTTCAGTATGATATAGAAGACAATCATGCTTTTTCAGTAGGTCCATTATCATTAAAAATATATGCCGGAGAAATTTTATTTATTATAGGTGGAAACGGCAGTGGAAAAAGTACATTGCTAAAACTTATGACCGGTTTATATCCCATCCATTCAGGTCAGATATTGTTGAATGGCACTTCTGTGTTGAGTCATCAATTTCGTCATATCTTTTCTCCTGTATTCCAGGATTTTTATCTTTTTGACAGACTTTATGGCTTAAAAGATATCAATGAAAGCCATCTTAATTATTTACTAAAAAGCATGCACCTACAAGATCAGGTGAAGTTTAAGGATAGGCAGTTCAGTTCGCTTGATCTGTCCACCGGGCAAAGGAAACGTTTAGCATTGATAATATCAATAATGGATAATAAGCCAATTTTTCTTTTTGATGAATGGGCAGCAGAACAAGATCCTTATTTTCGAAAGTATTATTATGAAACCTTATTACCTGAACTCAAAATACAGGGGAAAACAATCATTGCAATTACTCATGATGATAACTATTTCCATATTGCTGATCGTATGCTTGAAATGAAATATGGACAAATTGTAGAATATTGACGGTTTTGACATCCTTCATATTCCAGTTAACACTTTTTTAGTAAGATTTATTATAATACTATATATAGTTCTACCTGAAAACTTATGAGCGGTTACTTAAGAAAAGAGAGTTGATATAAAATCATATAGCAAATTCCGGTCTGTGATTGTGACAAAAATAAATGATAAGCGCAGTGTCGCAGTGGCGGTCATTGTTGGCGATAATCAGATTGGCGTGGGAAATGTGACAATCCAGCCGAACAAAGAAGTTCCAATAGTAAATTCAATTATTGAGGTTCGGTATCTATATGCTTATAAGAAGGGGAGTCTTTACCAGCCCAATTACTTATCTGTGCGGGATGATGTCAAGCTTGAAGATTGTTCCATTTCACAGTTGAAATATAAAAAAGATACACTGTAAAAAGGTTACGGTGCATAACATGAGAGGTTAAAATGAAAATCAGGTTTGATTTTGTGACAAATATATGTTGTATTGAGTACCGAGACGAATGATTTTATTATGGAGACAATATTTTAGATTCAAAGGGGCTGAATGAAACACATGATCGGTTATTATGATAGACAGTATTATTTTAAAGAAATATTTAATCCTGAGACCGGTTTTTACTTCAGAACCGGCATTCTGAAGCAAGATCTACATTTCAATGCGCATTGTGTGCCCAACAAATAGGAGGTATAATGAAAATACGATTCGATTTTGTTACAAATTCTTCCAGTTCTTCCTTTGTGATCATCTGCAAGGAAGAATTTAGTTTTCCTACACCTTTGAAATTTTAAAAAGGTCATATGTCACCCCCTGGTCAAATATGATCTTTTTTTATCCTCAGATACATGTTGCTTTTATTATTTTAAAAAGTTTTATTTAATAAAATCATATCAATGTACAATAATACATCAAAAGCTAAACTCTGGCATGAAGTTTGAATATTACATGTATGTAATGAATTAAAATCATTTATTTTATGGGACACATTCATCCCAAGCGATAGCGACCGTTTGTTTGCTTTATAATGAGATTTCAGTGAGGTGTTTCAAATGATCGTGGTTAGAATAATTATGAACGTATTTCCGGAAAAGCGGAAGGAAGTAATCCAGACACTTCTATCAATCATAAAGTCCGGAAAAATAAAATATGGAAATAAACTAGTGCCCTGTCCCGTAGTTTCTTACCATAAAAACCCCCATTTTAAGATACCTTAAGTTTTCGATTTAGAGTTTCATTTAAATTTAAAAATAAAGTTATAAGGTTTTTATCATTTCCAATAA
>Ga0272440_1003740_pt1 | contig 11223 bp, 9 predicted proteins | sample SSMMMBAug17_FD_192440 | JGI IMG/M metagenome (GOLD analysis project Ga0272440, IMG submission 192440) | Marine sediment archaeal communities from Little Sippewissett salt marsh, Falmouth, MA, United States - SSM-MMB-Aug17 | ecosystem: Environmental > Aquatic > Marine > Wetlands > Sediment ... | reverse complement strand
GCGCCCTCAGGTAACATAGGCGCTGAATTGGTAATACAATGCCTTTCATCAATATTGAAATAAAAAAACAATTTATTGATAATGTGCTTTTGGGTATTGAGGGCGCTTTAGCGTCCTTTCTCAATTCAGCGTTGGGCTTTAGCCCTACGCGGTCGTGGCATTGCCGAAATTATTCGTTCTTAACCTGACGGCTATGGGCTAAAGCCTTACGCTGCGGTCGCCAGATTCGAAATTTTTTGACCGACTTTTTGGGAATGCGCCCAGTTTTAACTACTTTTCAACAAATATGAAGTATGCCTTGAATACTGCAAGAAAGCACAGAACAGGCTGGTAGTTATCTTGTGATCCCACGTTCCGAACTTTGTAGAAACTCCAAAAAAGTCTGAACTTCCTTACATTCATCAATTTCTGCCTTGATTCGTTCAATGGCTTCATTTAGGGTAATTCCCAATCGGAAAGCAATACGATAAGCTCTTTTTAACGCTTTCATGGATTTATCGCTGACTCCTCCGCGACGTTTCAGCCCCACTTTGTTCAGGCCATGTAATGTGGCTCTGTCTCCGGCTGCAATCACATATGGCGGTACATCTTTTACTACGGCTGATTTTCCACCAATAAATGAGTATTCACCAATACGCACAAATTGATGTACAGCCACAAGACCGCCCAGAGTGGCACAATCACCAACTTCGATATGACCAGCAAGGGTTGCATTGTTTGAAAAAACAACTTCTTTGCCTGTGTGGCAATCATGGGCAATATGACAATAGGCCATCAAATAATTTCGCGGACCAATTTTTGTTACGCCTCCGCCAAACTCAGTACCACGATTGATTGTTACAAATTCTCGTATAACAGAACCATCTCCAATAACAGCCTCAGTTTTTGCACCTTCAAATTTTAATGCCTGCGGTACAGCACCAACAGATGAAAATTGAAATATATGACAGTCTTTTCCAATTGTAGTATGTTCATCAACTGTAACATGGGGACCTATGGTGGTATTATCCCCAATCTTTACATGGTTTGCAATAACACTATAAGGCCCAACTGTTACATTGGCACCTAATTCCGCACCTTTATCTATAATTGCTGTTGAATGAATCATTTTTTTCTCCTTTTATAATATGCTGTATCTTCTTAAAATTTCGGGGTAAGGTTGGCATCACAAATCTAAAGATTTTGGACGCCAACCTTACCCCGAAATTTTAAGAAGATACGAATATGCCCTTTTTTTTTAGTTATGAATGCGAACGTGATTTAAAGACCATGGGAGTTTTTTAATGATTAACAAAGAATTGCAATTAATTCAGCCTCAGCAGCGGTCTCGTCATCAACCAAGGCCTGACCTCGCATTTTTATGGCACGTTTTCGAATCCGAACAACATTGAGATCAAGCACCAACTGGTCCCCCGGAACGACAGGTTTTCTAAACCGAACTTTATTCATGCTGGACAAATACAAAAATTTGTCTGGCTGCAATCGAATGAGTTCATCATAAGCCATGATTGCACCTGTTTGCGCTAAAGACTCAATAATCAATACTCCCGGCATAATTGGTCGATCAGGAAAGTGCCCCTGAAAATAAGGTTCATTGATAGATACATTTTTGATACCCACAATATGTTTAGATGGCGTATATGAGACGACCCGATCCACCATAATAAAGGGATACCGATGAGGTATCCGTTTCAAAATTTCTTGAATATCATAATGCATATATCGTTTCTCCATTGATTATTTAGGAAAGCTTGAAAAATAAGTGCCTCAATCGGACAAGCCTTACAAGTTGGACAAGTTGGACAAGTTGGACAAGTCAGACAAGTCGGACATGTCGGACAAGTCGGACATGTCTGACCTGTCCGACTTGTCTGACTTTTGCAAATGAGGAACTTATTTTTCGAGCATTCCTTATTGTTATAAATTATAACTTAAATTCCGAGTGAAAATCTGAAAAATGCTAACTGGAAAATATAAGGTTTTTATTTATATTTTCGATTTAATAACTGCTTTAAACGTTTAATTTCTTTAAACGCTTCTTCCTTCTCACTTAACGCTTCTTCCTTCTCACTTAACGCTTTTTCCTTCTCACTTAACGCTTTTTCCTTCTCACTTAACGCTTTTTCCTTTTCATGTCTCTCTTTTTGAAGGTCACGTCTCTCTTTTTGAAGGTCACGTCTCACTTTTTGAAGGTCACGTCTCACTTTTTGAAGGTCTAACAACATATAATGCTGATAAACATCATCATCAATCAATTCGTTAAGATCCGGAGGATCATATAAATCCTGAATTCTGAATTGAAATCCAGGTAGAACTGTTGATTGAATGACGCCATTTTTGGGTTTTATATCAACATAGGTGCCATTTGAATCAAGTCGATAGAAAGCCGTATGTTTCTGTTTATTTATATCAATAATGTAGTACTCCGACACATTGGCATTTGCATACTCTGTCTTTCTTGTCACTGTATCTTTTGTGATATACTCTTTTTTTGTATCTGATAATAATTCAATGCAAATATCATATGTACCAGCATAGGAACAATCATTGAGGGCTATCTGAATCGGATTTGATTTTAATATAATGGCATAATCCGGTCGACGAATTCGTTTTGTGTTTTGAATACTGAAAGAAAATGCAAGGTCGCATGTGATTAATGTTGCAATTGGATTATAGTGTAAATATTGCCGAATGCAGTCCAATAAGAAGTTTGCGCAAACAATACTGATATATGTAGGCATGTCTTTAACCTCCAGTACGCCATTATTCCATTCATATCGAACGAGTTTGTCATGGTAAAATTTATCCCAGTATTCAGATTCACTGACTTTGGATTCAGCATTGGATTTTAAAAGAATCATGGGAGCATGTAACTGTTTTTTGTGCAAAGGCATTGAAAAAACAGGTGGTATGGATGTATCCATATCGTTCACAAAAGGTTGTTCACTCGTTTGTGTATACATCTTTCCCCCTCTTTTAATAATCGTTTATTGCGATGCAAAAGTTTCGTTTAGTCCGCTTTTGTCCATGCGGCTATTTGTTTCTCCAAACGTGCGACTTGTTTTTTCAACTCCGGCAATTTGGGAATAATCGTTTGAACTTTCAGCCAGATCTGATGCGGCATCGCCACATTTCCACTGACTATTTGATGACCTTCTAGCGATTGCGCCACACCGGCTTTTGGCCCAATCGTCACATGATCTCCAATTGTCAAGTGACCACCGATCCCAGTCTGCCCGGCAACCACACAATGTTTTCCAAGTTTGGAGCTTCCGGCAATACCAACTTGCGCCACCAATACAGAATTTTCACCTACCACAACATTGTGCGCAACATGCACCTGATTATCAGTCTTAACGCCTTGTTTTATCCATGTTTGACCGAAAGTTGCGCGGTCAATCGTATTGTTTGCGCCCAGCTCGACATCATCGTCAATACGAACAATGCCTGATTGGGGAACTTTTTCATATCTTTCACCATCTGGCGCAAATCCGAAACCATCACACCCAATCACTGTGCCAGAATGAATAATCACTCGAGATCCGATCTGACAATTTTCTAAAATCGTCACATTTGGATATATCAAGGTGTCATTGCCAATGGTTACATTATCACCAATGACTGTATTGGCTCGAATAATTACATTATCACCAATGGTGGATTGATTACCAATAACCACGCCCGGATGAATGGAAATATCTTTGCCCAATGAGACCGATTCTCCCACTGTTGCATGTTGATGAACCCCCATTGGTGTGGGTGGGTGGGGAAGAAATAATTGAGCTGCCTTTGCAAATCCGGCATATGGATTATCAACAATAATGAGCGTCTTTTCAACATCCGAGCGATCTTTAAACTGTTTGCCACAGATAATGGCATCCGCACGGGTTTCATTAATTCTTGGCAGAATTTTTTTATCAATGGCAAAGGTGATCCATCCGGCTTGTGCATGATCAAAAGGAGCAATGCCTTGAATGATCCTTTCAGGATCACCATTTTTCAATTCGCCATCAAGATGTTTGACAAGCGCTCCGAGTTTCATGGCCATATTATTTTTCCACTTTTTGATTGTATAAACGAATGACCTTTTCTGTGATGTCCACAGTGCTGGGACTATAAAGAACACCCGCCTGGTTCTTTTCCATTATTAACAAAAAGCCATCTTTTTTTCCAATACTTTGAATAATATCAATCAACTGTGTTCGGATTCGATCAATCATCCGGGCTTCGAGGTCCCTAAAATCCGCCATGTATTTTTTTTGAAGCGCTTTGATATCGTTAATTTTAATTCGGATTTCACGTTCTCTTTCAGCGCGTGTATCCCGATCGATCACCAAAGCATCTCGTTCGAGTTTTTTCTTGAGTGCTTCAATTTCAGACCCTTTTTCCTTGAGGGTTTCTTCCATTTTTTCACCCTCACTTTTAATTTCCTTTTGTGCTGCCTTGCCAACTTTTGAGGTTTCAAGAATCTTTTGAAAGTCTACCACACCAATTTTGTTCAAATTGGATGCAAATGTTGGAATAATCATAAATAAACTGGTTAATAAAGATATCAAAATAATTTTGATGCATTTCATAAAAAAGCCTCCTTTTGGTTATTACCTGAAATATGTATTTTTATGTATCTTCTTTAAATTTCGGGGTAAGGTTGGAGTTCCAAATCTTTAGATTTGGGAGTTTCAAAAAATGAACTGACGCCCAAATCTAAAGATTTGGGACTCCAGCGCCTGGTTACCCCGAAATTTAAAGAAGATACTTTTTTATTTTAGTTTAAATCGGGTAATTGTCTTAAATTCATATATTTCAATAAAGCATCCAACATCCTTTTTGCCCTGTTCTTTCAGTTCGTGTTGAATGCGATAGTTGTTTAAAACATTGTTCCTATCGAGAATTCCCACCGACCATCACTGCTTTCATCACCTTGTGGATCCAAAATGTATCCATGCTCAAGCCGAATCGGACCCATGGGCGAAAACCATCGAATACCATAACCTGCACTTTCTCTTAATTCGTCAAATTGTATTCGATAGTTATCTTTCTGGACCGCACCTGTGTCATAAAAGAACAAACCGACCAATCCATGTTCCCTTAAAATTGGAAAAATGAATTCTACATTGAATTGAACATATTTGTTTCCACCCACTTTTGTCATTATAGAAGTTCGTATACTGCCATCATCGTTGCGTGACAAAATAATTTCTTCTTCAGGGCTGAGATCTTCCCATTCAAATCCTCTCAAAGAATTAATTCCACCGAGATGAAATTTTTCATAGTCTGGAATTTCTTGATCAGAATGTTCTTGAACATACCCTCCTTCAGCATGAAGTAAACCCACTGTATGCCAGAAAAGTGGAAAATATTTGCTCATTTTCAGACGATATTTTGTAAAGTCAATGTCTCCGCCCAAAATGCCGCCGGCATATTCAACAGAAAAACTGTGATCCATCCCCCTTGTCGGATTGAATGGGTGATCTGTGGTATCGTAATGTATTGACACCGTCGATGAGCTCGTTTCATTGACACCTTCAAGATTACGAATTGAATATGGCGCATCAAATTCTAAATTATAAATTTCAGCCCGATCAAATCGATAAGAAATGTAACCTCGGGTATTTCGAAAAATGGGATATCCCAGACGAATTCCACCGCCTTTGCTGTCTTTGTCGTATTCATCGTATTCTCTTGTCCAGTTGAACAGGTCGATGCCAAAGGACAAAGGCATATCAAACAACCAGGGTTCTGTAAATGATATATTGAATTGATTGGTTGATCCCCCAATCTGGCCTTTGGCTTCCAATATCTGCCCACGTCCAAAAAGGTTTCTTTGTGAAATAGAGCCCACAACAAATGCATTATCCACACTACTGTAACCACCCCCAAAACTGAACATGCCAGTGGGCTTTTCCTTGACAGTGACCTTTAAATCCATTGTGTTGGGTCGCACCCCTTTTTGCGTATCAATTTGAACATCTTCGAAAAAATCCATGCGTTTTAATTCATTGATGCTGTGTTTTACCCCCAATCCAGAATACAGTTCTTGTTCAAACACCCGAAGTCTTCGGCGAATAACCTTGTCTCGTGTTTTTGTATTGCCGGTAATAACAATGCGGTCAAAATAAACCTGCTTGCCCTGTTCGATGTGATAGGTAATATGAACGAGTGAGTTTTCTTCCTCTTTTTTGACCCTGGGGTAAATATCTGCAAATGCATAGCCGCCATTGCCATAGAGATCGGTTAAAAAGGTAAGATCTTCTCGAATAGATTCACGCTTGTAGATTGTCTTTGATTTAAGTTTTAAGAGTTTCAGCATTTTATCTTTTGGCAAAATCATATCCCCGGTAATGTCAATATCACCCACTTTATATTTTTTGCCTTCAACAACCTTGATTGTAATTTCAATCTGTGTTTTCTTGATGACGACCTGAGGTTCTCCCACTCGCGCGTCAATATAGCCATTGTTATGATAATGGTTTTGAATACGCATGACATCGTGTTGCAATTTTTCCGCGTCCAGATTACCTGATGAAGTAAAAAATGACCAGAAACCTTTTTCCTGGTTGGCCATTAATTTTTCCAATTGACGTTCTGTATAATCCTTATTGCCCACAAATGTTATTTTTCGAATATAGACTTTACTGTTTTCAGTAATTCTAAAAGTAATTTCTGTCTGATTATGCTCCCGATCTTTCAGCTCGTAATTTATCTCGACATTATGATAGTTCTTTTCTTTATACATGGCTTCGATTCGTGACATATTTTCCTGAACATCATAAATATTGAGAATGGATCCCATAGAAATATCAATATTTTCGCGAATCTTTTCCTCATCAAAAACCGAATTGCCCTTGATATGAATTTTATAAATGGTCGGTTTTTCTTTTACCCGAAATATGATGGTCTGGCCGCCATCCGGATCTGTCTCTGCTTCGATGCGAATATCATCAAAATAGCCCATACGATAAATAATTTCCAGATCTTGAGACAGTTTGGCAGGAATGTATGGATCCCCAATTTGTGTTTTCATGGCACGCTTGATGGCATCTGATTCAATGCGTTTATTACCCTGAATCTCAATTTTATTAATGATCGGAATATCCATGATGGTATTTGAAATTTGTTTGGCCAGGTCTTTGACAGTGGCGTTTAAATTGACAATATCGATGCCATTGACCTCAAAAAAGCGCACTGGTGACTGGTATAAGGTGTCAGTCATTGCAATCTTCAGGTCAAAGCCCTGTTCTTTCTGGATAAACTTACCCCATATCACATGGGTAACATTCAGTTTTTCTGATTGTTTGCGAATGATTTTAACTTCCTGATCATCGAACTGCCAGTCCTCTGCAGGTTCTTCCAGTTCCTGAACCTGGTCCACGCCTGCCAATATAAGATATTTTTTCAAAAATTGAGGTAATTCTTTACTAAAATAATCCAGATTTGCCTTTGAATGAATGGCAAAAGGGTAAATGGCAATTCGTGTATTGTTTTGACAAAATGCAGGAACTGCAATGAATAAACACAAACAGAGTAAAATACCGGTTATTGACAGATTGCGCATGAATCTCCTATATTTTTTCGATCAATTTCCCATCTTTCAACGTCACACAGCGATCCATCAGATTTGCCAGGGTCATGTTATGTGTGACAACGATCAGGGTCATTTGAAAATGTTCATTAAGCTGTTTTAGCAATGAATGGACATATTCACTGCTTTTTTGATCTAGATTCCCTGTGGGTTCATCCGCTAGAAGTAATGATGGATGATGAATCAAGGCTCTAGCAACAGCAACACGTTGTTGTTCACCGCCTGAAAGCTCGGTTACCCGATGATTCAAACGATGTGAAAGGTGTACAATATCCAGAATTTCTTTTGCTTTATCAACGGCTTCTTTGTGACGCATACCTTGAATTAATAGGGGCATCATGGTGTTTTCCAGCGCATTGAACTCAGGCAATAAATGATGAAATTGAAATACAAATCCAATAGATGCAGCTCGAAACCGAGAACGTTCATCATCGGAAAAAGCAAAAACATCGTGACCATCAATAAAAACCTGTCCAGAATCTGGCTGGTCCAATGTGCCCAAAATATTGAGAAAGGTCGACTTACCAATACCCGATGCACCAATGACAGCCACAGTCTCACCTTTTTTCGCTTCAAAATCAATTCCACTCAGAACTTCAATTTTTTCCGCCTTGCTTTGATAACTTTTAAAAAGCTTTTGTGTTTGCAAACACATTGTGTGATTATTCATACCGAAACGCCTCTACTGGATTTAAAGTTGCCGCCTGATGAGCCGGATACAGTGTTGCCAAAAAACAGATGAACAGCGCAGAAAAAGCAATCAAAGAAATATCGGTTACTGAAATGCGAACTGGAAGCGTTGTTACATAGTATACATCTCCTGGAAGCTCGATAAATTGATATTTTTTTAAACTCAAGCATGCTGCAATGCCGAGAATTGCACCAATGATTGTACCGGTGAGCCCAATAAAAAGACCATTGATCATAAATATTTTTCGAATACTGCGTTTCTGGGTTCCCATTGCTTTGAGTATTGCGATATCTCGGGTTCGCTCCATAACCATCATGATCAGTGTTCCGGCAATGTTAAAAGCGGCTACCAGGATAATCAGTGTGAGAATGATAAACATGGTGACTTTTTCCAATTTCAATGCAGAAAACAAATTTTGATTCATTTGAATCCAATCCTGAACCCGAAACTGACTGCCCAAAATCGTCTCAATTTGTTGTCGGGTTTCCTGTACCTGGTAAATATCGCTTGTTTTTAATGAAATTCCGCTCACACTGTCAGGCATCCGCATCATTTTCTGAGCATCCTTAATTCGCATATAAACTGTCGCAATATCAAACTCATACATCCCTGATGCCATAATTCCAGTCACTTGAAACCGTCGCATGGCGGGTAAATGACCAAAAGGTGATAGTATGCCTCTTGGTGAAATCACATAAACGCTGTCTCCCGGGCGAACAGTGAGGGATTTGGCCAATTCCTGGCCCATGATCAGGCCAGGAGGTTGATAGCGACCATCAGCATTGGGTAAAGATTGCTGCAATAAGTCGTCGATGCTTCCTTGAACCAGCATTTTTTCAACATCCTGTCTTTGTTGTGGAATTGAAAAGTCAAGGCCATATATGGAAGCTCCGGACACAGTGGAAATACTTTTCAAAATAACCTGGCTCTGCACAAAGGGAAATACAGATTGAACTTTATCAACAGTTTTAACTTGCTGTATCACTGTGTCATGCGTGTTGAAACGCCCATTGTTTTGCGTAATTTGAACATGGGATGCCACTGATAGGATTCGTTGTTTCAACTCATCTTCAAAACCAGCCATAACAGAAATAACAATAATTAATGCCATTACGCCCACAATGACACCCATAATAGATATCAGCGTTGATGCAGAAACAAATCGTTGTTTACGCCTGGCTTTTAAATAGCGAAAGCCAATATATGATTCAAATGCCATGAACAATTAACTTCCAGCTTTGTTTTTCATATGTGGAAAGAGAATGACCTCTCGAATGGAATCTGCATTTGTCAGAAGCATCACCAGCCTGTCGATACCAATCCCTTCACCAGCTGTTGGTGGAAGGCCATATTCCAGTGCTTCGACATAGTCTTCATCCATGGGATGCGCTTCAACATCACCCGATTCTCTTTCCTTAACCTGATCTAAAAAGCGCTCTCGCTGGTCATCAGGGTCATTTAATTCAGAAAAGCCATTGGCAATTTCTCTGCCGCCAATAAACAACTCAAAACGATCTGTTAATTCCGGATTTTGATCATTTTTTCGCGACAGGGGTGATACCTCAACTGGATAGGCCGTAATAAATGTTGGCTGAATGAGTTTTGGCTCAACCAGGGCATCAAATAATTTGGTGATAATTTTACCGGTTTTGCGATCCTGTTTCATTCTAATATTGTTTTCATTGGCAAAGGCAATTAAGGCATCACGATCATTTAATATTTGGGGATCCATACCGGCAATTTCAACAAGAGAATCCATTAAGGTCATGCGTTTCCATGAACCTGAAAAGTCAATGGGTTCGCCCTGATACTCAAATGTCAATGCACCCAAGACCTGTTGCGCGACAAATTGGAACATTTGCTCTGTCAAATCCATTAAATGGGTATATGTGGCATAGGCCTGATAAAATTCGAGCATGGTAAATTCTGGATTATGCCGGGTGGAAACACCTTCGTTTCTAAAATTTCGATTAATTTCAAATACACGATCAAAACCGCCAACAACCAGCCGTTTGAGATATAACTCGGGTGCAATACGCAAATACAATGTCATATCCAGGGCGTTATGATGCGTTTTAAAAGGCGCAGCTTCTGCACCACCGGCAATGGGCTGCATCATCGGAGTTTCAACTTCAAGAAACTGTCTGTCAAGGAGAAATTGACGAATGTTTTGAATGATCTGGCTGCGTGTAATAAAAATATTTCTCGTATTCTGATTCATGATTAAATCCAGGTAGCGCTGACGATATCGTTTTTCAGGATCTTTTATACCATGAAATTTTTCAGGTAACGAACGTATTGCTTTGGTTAACAGTTTTATTTGTTCACAAAGGACAGTCCACTCACCCGTTCTCGTCTTGAATATTTGTCCGGAAATACCAATAAAATCGCCCACATCCATTTGTTTAAACAGCGCATAGGCCTCATTGCCCACCTTGTTCTTTTGAATGTAGGCCTGCATCTGCCCGGTGGTATCACGAAATCGAATAAAACTGCTTTTTCCAAACCGGTTAATTGCAATGATACGCCCGGCGGTAATAAACACTGTTGATGGGACATCCTCAGATGCTGGAATGGCATCCTGAATGTTTTTAACAGTATGTTCAGGTTCAAAATCATTTGGAAACAAGGTATGTCCTGATTCTTTCAATGCATCAATTTTTTGCCGACGTTGTTTGATTAAATCTGTTTCTTTTTTCATGTCTTGCCTTTCACAAGAAATTTATTGATTTAGGGTGGCACATATCCTGAAATGTGTGTGTAAATCTTTAACTAATAATCTATTTATTTGAATGTGTCAAGGTGATTTCATTGCAATTATTTAGGAATGATCTCATAATAAGTTCCGACCTTGATCATCTTGTCGGCCACAATGTAGGGGCGAACCTTGTGTTCGCCCTCGAACAAATGTCGTCTGCGAACGAATGTTCGAGGGCGAACACAAGGTTCG
>Ga0272440_1003739_pt1 | contig 11225 bp, 10 predicted proteins | sample SSMMMBAug17_FD_192440 | JGI IMG/M metagenome (GOLD analysis project Ga0272440, IMG submission 192440) | Marine sediment archaeal communities from Little Sippewissett salt marsh, Falmouth, MA, United States - SSM-MMB-Aug17 | ecosystem: Environmental > Aquatic > Marine > Wetlands > Sediment ... | reverse complement strand
TTTATCAATAGCTTCAAAATCATCTTTGTTATTAATAGAATTCTGGTCTTCAAAAATGATTAATTCTTCTTCGTTTTCTTCTTTTTTAATTTCATTGTCAAAATCAGGATCATCTTCTGAAATATTCTGTTCTATATGTTCTCGTCCCAGTTCCTGAAATCTTTCAATAATATTTATAGATTTTAAATTATCAACAGGTTCTCCTCCATCAGGAGCACCCAGCATTAAAATAATTTGATCTCTTGCCTCAAGGGATAAATTTACCAATTCTTTTGTTATGGATATATCGCCAGATCGAACAAGATCAAAGATAGTTTCAACTTCATGAGTAAATGTAGAGATTTCATCAAATCCAAACATTGCACTTGAACCTTTGATCGTATGCATAACTCGAAATACGCGGTCAATCTGTTCTTCATCTTGGGGGTTTTCTTCTAATTCAAGAAGTGATGTTTCAAGTTCTGCCAGCAGTTCATATGCTTCTTCACGATACGCTTGTTGATGTTGGTCCATTGCAGAATCTCCTATTCAAGGGGGCAATCCCATTTAGTGACAAAAAAAAAGTAAATAATAACTTTGAAAAATAAAATTTTAACAATGATAAGAACAATCTACGTCCCCTCTCCCATTAAGAAATTTTTTTCCCATATGCAGTTGTGGCTTGTATTTTGGCAGCATCCTTGCTGTCTGATAAGTCCAATTTTTTTGGCTTTGCTTACAATAGCTGAAGTGTTGTTCAGATCTAAATTGAATGCTTTTTTAGCATTAATAAATGTTTGATGAGCAGAGCATATTAATTGTAATCCAGTTAAATCAATGTCTGGTAACGATTTAAAATTAATATTAACATGATTTACCTTTTCAAATGCTTCCAATAAAATAGCTTTAATATCAGTTGCGTTTTCAATTGTTAATGGCTCATCAAATATTATTTTTCCAGAATTATTGGAATTATCCATTTTAAATTTCATAATATTCCTCAAAAATAACGATCAGAGAATAATACTTATGAATAATTTTTTACAAACCGAACAAATTGAGTCAGTTTTATTTATTATTTTAATTTTAACTTATGAATTTATACTAAAATCATTGAAAAAGCACAAGTATTTTTATTAAATAGATATTTTTTAATTAAGATTAAAATAGAAATAACAAAAAAAATTATTAACAAAAAAATTATTATAATTGATAGTATAATTATTTGTATCGATATTTGGGAGTATGTTAAGAAATTAATAATAAAATATAGCATTGGTATTATCTGTACTTTTTTTAAATCTTTTCAATGCTTTATTTTCTTGCTCAACAATTTGTTGATAATGGATGGATAATGTGCGTTTTAAAAAGACATCTCCTGTATCAGTATGGAAATAAACTTTTCTGGAATCATTACCTCCTACATCCTGACTGATAACAGGTATTGATTCATTAGAAAGAAAATTTAATACAAATAAAATGTTTTTTTTTCCCACACATTTTTCATAAGGTATTGATGGTAAGAGATTTGCTCCTCCAAAAACTTTAGCAGCAAACCGATTTTTTTGACCCCCAAGTGAAATAATACGATTTATAAGTAAAGTCATTGCATTGACACCATATCTGGCACAGTCTTCAAAATTATTTATAGAGGCAGTACCAGGCAATAAGATATGATTCATACCGCCTATGCATTTTTTTCTATCATAAATACAAACAGCAACACATGAACCTAAAAGGGTATATATTATAGTGGGTAAACGAGTGGCGTGATATTCACCTATATGAATACTCGTTTCTTTTTTTTTTTCACATGGATTTCTTATTTCATCTGGGAAATCGATGCATTGTTTTTTATTTTCAGAGCTTAATGTCATTTTTAGGTTGCTCTTTTGAAAAAATAAATCGAGAAATGGGTTTGCTTTATAATTGAAGGTTAAGCGAAATTTATTTGGGTGTCAACAAAAAGTGGGATAAATCTTTGTAAATTATATCAAATTTTTCTAAAAATATTGTATTTTCTTCAGGTGTTCCTATAGAAATTCGTAAAAAATTATTTAAAGAGGCATATTTGCTCATATTTCTAACAAGAATTCCATGTTCAATTAACTTTTGATGTACCATATTTCCATTTTTAATTTTAATAAATAAAAAATTTGCATTTGATGGAACAACATCTACTTCTGAATATTTATTTAATTCATTCAAAAGGCGTTGACGTTCTGACTTGATAGTAAGTATTTGATTGTCAATTTCTTTAGCGCCATCAGTTAAAACAGTTTCTGCTATTATTTGAGAAGGATAAGTAATATTAAATGGCATTCTTGTAGCATCTATTGTATGTGCGATATTTGATTTAGCTATTAGTATTCCAAGCCTTATACCTGCCAGCCCAATTTTAGATAAAGTTCTTAAAATAACAATGTTATCATTTTGTAATGCAAGTGAAAGACAGTCTTCATGGTTTGCAAAATCAATATATGCTTCATCAATGACAGTAAAAATACCTTGATCCGCTACATACTTAATTTTATCCAATGAAAAAGAATTACCTGTAGGGTTATTGGGCCTTGCAAAAAATGCCAGCCCCACATTTTTAAGCTTTTCTTTTGAAATTGATATAGAATCAAGATCAAAATCTTCATTTAGCGGAATTTCAAGTTTAGGGCGACCGATAACATCAGATGCTACCTGATACATAGGAAAGGTTGGAACAGGGTACATTACCTGTGATTTTATATTTCCTGAAATGGTTATTAATAATTGAATAAGCTCATCTGATCCATTACCAAGTACTATCTGGTCTGACTTTATTCCAAACCTTTTTGCTATAATAGATTTTAAACGTTTTGATGTGGGATCAGGATAACGTCCAAAGGGAACTTTGGCAATGTTATCAATAATTTTTTTTTTTAAAGAATCTGAAAGGTCAAATGGGTTCTCATTTGATGACATTTTTATCTTACAAGATGTCGTTTCTGTTTGATATGGTTTTAATGCTTCAAATCTTTTTAATGGCATTTTTATTTAACTCACTTTAAAAATATTTTTGAACAGCTTCAAATTGTTCTTTTAATTTATTCATGATTTCATCTGTTTTTTCCAGGCGATTTTCTTTTCCAGCATTTTCTAATTCAAGGGCAGTTTCAGCTATTGCTTTGGCAGACATGTTAGCAGCTACTCCTTTAATTGTATGAGCAATGTTTTGTATATCTTTTTGATTTTTGCTTTTTACTTTAGTTTCTGCCTTTTCTAATAATTCAGCAAAATGTTTTTTAAAAAATCGGACAGTACTTTCATAAACAGTTTCGTCATTCCCAATACGATCCATTAATTCTTCGTAATCAAATAATACTGTTTTGTTTTCAGTTTCAGCTTGTTTAATCTCATTCTTTTTTGGTTCTATAGGCAGATATAATTTAATCTTTTTATATAAGACTTCTTTTTGAATTGGCTTTTCAATAAAGTCATCCATACCTGCTGAAATAAATAATGCTTTATCCTCTTCAAGAGCATGGGCAGAGACAGCAATTATAGGTACCTTTGAATTTAATATATCATGTTCTACATTTCTAATTCTTCTTGTTGTTTCCATTCCATCCATCCCAGGTAACTGAACATCCATAAAAACTAAATCATATCTATGTTTTTTCATTGCTTGAATTGCATCTAAACCTGTTTCTGCAACATGAAATGGGTAGTTTTTCTTTGATAAAAGCCTTTCCATTAATTTTATATTTGTAGGTTCATCTTCAACAATTAGTAATAAACAATCTGAGCCTTTTTTTTCTTCTTTAATTGACAAGACATCTTTTCCATTAACAATGTTAGAGAATTCATTCATTAACTTTTGAAAATTATCTAACAATTCATTAGCTCCAAGCATATCATTTTTCATCCCAGCAGCTTCAATTTGTTCACATATTTCCATCAATGGTTCTGAGGCTATATCTGAAGAACCTTCCTTGATTGTAAAAGCAATAGAAGAAATAAGTTCCTGATTATTTTGTTTAATAGCTGTTCTGAGGGTTTTGACTAAATCTGGTATATCATTAAAAAAATCATTAATGATATCTTTACATAATTCTTCATCACCATCCAACCTGTCGAGCAATGCTTTGCGATCATAAATTGATGATATTTTCGGCTCTTCACTTACAACATTTTTTAAAGAGAAGTTAACTTCAGTGTATTTATTAATATATTTTAAAATTTCATCGGGATGTATTGGTTTTATTATGGCATCATTTATACCAACTTCTAAGCATTTATCCTTTACTGTCGGTAATGTATGTGCTGTCATTGCTATTATAGGTATATCAGAATTTATAGACTTTATTGTACCTTGCCTGATTTTTTTTGTAGCTTCATAGCCATCCATTACAGGCATTTGGATATCCATAAATATGATATCGTATGACTTTTTTTCCAGAGTTGAAAGGCATTCTTCACCATTTGATGCAATATCTACACGAAAACCCAGTTTTTCAATAATCTTGGTAGCAATTTGCTGGTTAACAATGCTATCTTCAACTAAAAGTATTCTTAAACGTTGCTTTTTATTCTCTTGAACTGAATATTTAGTAATGAGTGTTTGATCATCTCCCTTTTGTAGTTTAATCAATTCTGCCAATGTATCATGTAGTACAGAATGTAAAATAGGGCGTGTCAGGTATGCTGATAAGCCAATTTTTTTCAATTTAAGAGCGTCACCACGCTGTCCATGTGAAGTGATCATCAAAGTTTTGAGATTATTATATAAAGGGTTTTCCTTAAAATAAGTAACTAGATCATGTCCTTTCATATCAGGTAAATTCATATCTAAAATTACTGCATCATATGGATTATCCTTTTCCTTAATAATATTTATTGCCTGTTCTCCAGATTCAACTTCATCAAATTTACATGACCACAAACGTAGCATTTCTCTAAGCACATGTCGATTAGTAACATTACTATCAACAATCAGAAATTTTTTCCCTGTAATTTCTACTGCACTTAGTGAAACATCGTCTACAAAAGGGCGTTGCTTTTCAAATGTTATATTAACAGTAACTTTGGTTCCCTTATCAGGCATTGAAGATATCTCAATACTACCATCCATGAGATCAATTAATCGACGAGATAGTGTTAATCCAATGCCAATTCCACCATATTCTCTTGTAGAGCTTGAGTCAGCCTGGGAGAAAGGAGTAAGGATTCTCTCCATATCTTCTTTTCGAATTCCTATTCCTGTATCAATAATATCAAATTGAACTCCAACATTTTGAGCAAGTTCACTTTTAAATTTAACATCTATAGTCACAGATCCTTTTTTAGTAAACTTTATTGCATTATCAGCAAGGTGAGAAATAATTTGGCGAAGCCTTGCGGGATCACCACGTAACATTGATGGAATTCTATGGTCTATTAAACAAGAAAAGTCTATACCTTTTTCATAAGCTCTGGCAGCATATAAATCAACAACTTCTTCTATAGCGACACGAAAGTCAAAATCAATAATTTCAACATCAAGTTCTTCTGTTTCAATTTTTGAAAAATCTAGTAGCTCATTTACAAAATAATGAAGGCTTCTTGTTGCAGTTTTTACAGTATCAGTATATTCAACCTGTTCTGCGGTCAGGTGAGTATCCAATAATAAATCTGTCATACCAATAATAGCATTCAAAGGAGTACGAATTTCATGACTCATGTTGTTAAAAAAATTATTTTTGGCTTTATTTGCTTTTTTGGCAGATTGTTTTAGTTGGGAAACTCGACGCAATGTTAAATCAATTTTTTGTTGTAAATCTAAAATTTGATTTCTTTGATGGATAAATTGATTTAGAAGACTATATAAATCATCAGGGTTGATCTCAACCCCTGCTGGTAATTGTTGAGTATTAATATCTGATTCATTATTTCGAATTTCAAATGATTTTAGATTACATTGTTGTAGTTTATCTTGAAGTTTCTCTATAACATCATTAGAGAGATTATAACCATAGAATATCGATTTTTTATTATCCATATTATCCACCAAAAATGAGTTGAGCGTGTTTACAATAGACTAAATCCAGAATAATAGTTTAATATAAAGTTGGTATGATATGTTAATACTACATCTATCAATAATATCGTTTCCTGGATTAAGTTCCTTTTTTATATACCTAAAATAAACTGTGATTGATTTTATAAATCTATACTACTTTTGGAACTATAAATGCTTGTTCATCTTTTTCAGGAGCATTTGATAGAGCTAATTCTATTGGAATTGATGAAAGAACTTCATCTTCACGAAAAGCATTTGTCATTTTAATAGGATGAGTCATTGGTAAAACATTTTCAGTATCAACCTGATTTAGACTTTCCATATATAATAAAATATTACCAAATTGATGTGTAAACTCTTCAATTTCGTCTTGACTAAGTTCCAGCCTGGCAAGCTCTGCAATATGCTTTATTTCTTCATTTGTGATAGACATATAGATTCCTCACTATTTTAAGATTCTGGATTAATAATGTGATCTTTTGCATTGGCTATATTAAAATCATCTTTTCTGGTAAATGGAACAATTATAGTATCAATATTTTTTCTTTGAAGCCTTGTTTTCATTCGTTTAGCCATTGTAACTGTTTCAAATGTTCCAACACGAACCCTGTGCCATAAACCTTTTTTGGGGAGACTAATTGTAGCTGTATAAGCAGGAAACCCCATATTCTTAAGATGTTTTACCATATTTAATGCTGCATTTGGGCTTTTTAGAGCTGCAGCCTGCAATGTAACATAATCCGAAAAATCAGAACCAGACTGATTTGTAGAACAATATCGCGCTAGAGTTTTCTTTTTAGTAGACCTTTTCGTAAGAACTTGCTGAGATTTATACTTTTCAACAAGGTCTTTATTTTGTGAGTAATGAGTTTCTGGCTTATAGTTCATAAGTTCTACATCAGATGTTTTTAACTCTTTAAAAAAAAGAATTTCTGGCTTTTTTTCATTACTATTTACAGTCTGAACATAATGTTTCTGTTGTTGAATATCTGATTCAATCCAATATGATAGTTTATTTAAAAATGATGTGTTTTCAAAACGAAAAGGGCAGGTTTCTCTTCCAACAAAAAGCCCTAAAGCAAACATCCAAAAGCTAATAATAGTTAAACACAAACAAAAAAAACGATAAGAGACTGTTTTATTCATTGTCTCTGTCATTTGACGTTCTTCTCTCCAGCTTGTTATGGTTTCCATTTTTTTTCTTTCTATGCAGTGAGTTTTGGAAAATTAAACACTACATGCTTTCTGGTGCATGAACTCCCAATAGAGAAAGTCCATTTTTAATGATCATTTGAACTGCTTTTACCAAATAAAGTCTACCGCGTGTCAATTTGAGATCGTCAGTAAGAACCCTGTTTTTGTTATAATAATTATGAAACAATGAAGCCAGATTCATCAAGTAATAAGTTATTCGATGAGGTTCCAGCCGCTCTGCACAAATACGAATAACTTCAGGAAACTCAGCCATTGATTTGATTAAACGTAAATCCTCATTTGAGTTTAATATAGAAAGAGTTTCACAAGTGTCTGAATTAATATTTTCAGCATTTGCTTTTTCAATAATACTTGCTATTCGTGCATGAACGTATTGTACATAGTAAACAGGATTATCATTGGTTTGTTTTTTTGCAACTTCCAGATCAAAATCAAGGGGGCTGTCATGGTGGCGCATGAGAAATAAAAATCGGCAGGCATCAGTGCCTACCTCATCGATAACATCTTTTAAAGTAACAAATTCACCTGATCGCGTTGACATTGCGACCGGTTCACCATTTCTTAACAAATTTACTAATTGGACAAGAACTACATTAAATTGATCTCTTTTCTTTTCAAAAGATTCAATGGCTGCCGACATTCTTTCAATATATCCATGATGATCTGCACCCCAAACATCTATTAGTTGGGTGAATCCACGTTCGAATTTATCTTTATGATATGCAATATCTGATGCAAAATAAGTGTTTTGGCCATTTTGCTTACAAATAACCCGATCTTTTTCATCACCCCAGCGTTTTGTTCTAAACCAAATAGCGCCATCTTTTTCATAAGCTAAGTCATTTTCGTGCGCCCATTTAAAAGTGTTTTGAACTTTTTGGGAGTCATATAGACTTTGTTCACTAAACCAATTTTGAAATTCCACACGAAAATCAATTAAATCTTCTCGAATTCCTTTAAGAATCTTTTTTGCGGCAGTATATGCACACGTTGATACAGCATCTTCCCTTCCCATGTCAAGAAGATACTGATTATTTTTATTTTTTTCTTCATTAGCAAGTTCTCGAATATAATCTCCCTGATAACAGTCATCGGGATAATCCACTGATTTCCCAAAAAGTTCGCAATATCTGAGATAAACAGATTTACCTAAAGTATTAATTTGACGACCTGAATCATTAATATAGTATTCTTTTACAACATCATAGCCACAAAAAGAAAGGATTTTAGCAATAGAATCGCCTACTGCCGCACCTCGGCCATGTCCAACATGAAGTGGACCAGTAGGATTTGCAGAAACAAATTCTACCATTACACTTTCTTGTTGACCGATATTACAACTTCCAAACTGGTCTTTTTGTTCATGAATTTTTTTCAAAACTAAGAACCATGCTTCAGGTTTTATATGAAAGTTAATAAAACCTGGCCCAGCTATATCTGTTTTTTCTATTATGTTTTCAGAATCATCCATGTTTTCCAGAAGAATTTTTGCTATTCTTACAGGAGCCATTTTTTGAATGGATGCTGATACCATAGCTATATTTGTTGAAAAATCTCCATGAGATTCCTGACGTGGAACTTCTACTATTGGTTGTATCTTTTGCTTTGAAGGTAATTCTCCTATTTCAAACGATTTATCAAATGCAGAAAGAATAATTGATTCCAATTTTTTTTTCATTGTTACTCCATATATTTTGAAAGATCACCCTGGATCATAATGTCATCATCAAATTGTTTTATATTAATATTTCTTACAGGAAAAGCATCTTTCATTAGTAAAGAAGATGGTCCTTTGCAGATAGGAATGCCATCACCTCCAAGTATTTTTGGAGCAATAAAACAGCATATTCTATCTACAATTTTTGATTGTACTGCTGATGCATGTATCTGACTTCCACCTTCAATTAGAAGGCTTGTAATTTTCATTTTTCCAATAGATTTCAACATTTCATTCATATCAATTTGTTGACCTTTTGTTGAAACTTGTAAGATACCAACCCCCATATTTTTAAACTCATTTATTTTGTTTTCAGGTAAGTCTTTTGAACAAACTAATATTGTTTTCTGAGAAGAGTTCAAATGTAATATTTTTGAACTTTTATCAATGCTCAAATTTGTATCCACTATAAACCGCACTGGATCGACACCATTTATTTCAGGAAGTCTTGTTGTAAGGGAAGGGTTGTCTTTTTTAACAGTTCCTATTCCAACCATAATAGCTTGATTTGAGTGCCTCATTTGATGAACATAATGACGAGATTTTTCATTAGATATCCATCTGGAATCACCATTTTTAGTAGCAATACGTCCATCCATTGTTGCAGCATATTTCATAGTAACCAGGGGTAAGTTGGTCTTCATATATTTAATAAATGCTGGATTTAACTTGCGCGCTTCTTCTTCACATACACTTTCAATTACTGTTATTCCCTTTTCTCTTAAAAAATCAGCCCCTCCACCTTTTACATCTGAGTTTGGATCTTTCATTGCCATAACAACAGTTGAAATTCCAGAATTTAAAATTTTATGCGTACAAGGAGGTGTTTTGCCTGTATGATTACAAGGTTCTAAAGTCACATATATTGTAGAACCTTTTGCTTTTTCTCCAGCATTATTTAAAGCATTTACTTCAGCATGTGGTCCTCCATAAATCATGTGATATCCCTCACCAACAATTTGCCCATTCTTTACAACAACTGCTCCAACCATAGGATTAGGGGAAGTAAATCCATTTCCTTTTTCTGCCAGTTCAAGAGCTCGCATCATATAAGTACTATGATCCATTTTTATTGTTCTCCAAAGAAGATGAGTGATTATTCATATTTGAATGAATATATTGCTCCAATTCAGTAACAAACTCAGCAACATCTTTAAATTCTCTATATACAGAAGCAAATCTTACATATGCAACTCCATCAAGTTTTTTCAATTTTTGCATAATAATTTTTCCAATATAATTAGAAGGAATTTCTTTGTCTTCATATTCTCTCAAATCTCTTTCCACAGAGTCTATTAATTGTTCAGTTTCATGGATGCTAATATTTCTTTTTTCACAGGCTTTTAATATTCCTGCGCTTATTTTATCTCTTTGAAAAGGTTCACGACGCCCATCTTTTTTCACAATTGCAAGTTGCATATCTTCAGCAATCTCATAGGTTGTAAACCTACGATCACATTTGTTGCATTTTCTGCGACGTTTGATAGCACGGGCATCTTTTGATAGTCGTGAATCAACTACTTTATTGTCTAATTCACCACAAAAAGGACATTTCAACAGATTTCTCCTTTAATCTATTTTTCTCCTGTATGGACAATCTTTATTTTAGTATTCTCAAATAAGGCCTTAGACAAGTCATCCTGATAACCATGCTGGTAATAAATTATTTCAATTCCAGCATTTATAATCATTTTTGCACAAATGGAACAAGGGTGATGAGTGCAATATAGATTTGCACCTTTTATACAAACACCATGAACAGCAGCCTGAATAATAGCATTTTGTTCGGCATGAAGTCCTCTGCAGAGTTCATGCTTTTCACCTGATGGGACATTTAATTTATGACGAATACATCCTGTTTCATCACAATGAGGAACTCCTGAAGGAGCGCCATTATAGCCAGTGGTTAATATGGCTCGATTCTTTACCATTACTGCCCCTACTTTACGACGAGTACATGTTGAACGTTTAGATACAAGAGTTGCAATATCCATAAAATAATCATCCCATGATGGACGACATACTATATCTTTTTGTTTTTCTTTCATGTTAACTCTTTAAAATAATGGAAAATTTTTACATAAAGTTTTAACAGTATCCGCAGTTTGCTCTATAATGGAATTATTATCTGGCTGTTTAAGAATCTTAACAATGGCCTGCCCAATAATTTTCATTTCATTTTCTTTCATTCCCCGAGATGTAACAGCAGGAGAACCTACTCGAATCCCACTGGTGACAAAAGGACTTTCAGGATCATATGGAATTGTGTTTTTATTTACAGTT
>Ga0272440_1003738_pt1 | contig 11226 bp, 4 predicted proteins | sample SSMMMBAug17_FD_192440 | JGI IMG/M metagenome (GOLD analysis project Ga0272440, IMG submission 192440) | Marine sediment archaeal communities from Little Sippewissett salt marsh, Falmouth, MA, United States - SSM-MMB-Aug17 | ecosystem: Environmental > Aquatic > Marine > Wetlands > Sediment ... | reverse complement strand
CTAAAGATTTGGGACTCCAGTCTTAATTCAACAGCATTGGGGGTAATACCCGGGCAACGCCCCACTAAATCTGCAGCAGCCTATACTTATCCAAATGATATTCAAATTATTTGATTGAATTGAAACTGTTTATGAATTAAACGCATAGGTCTACAAGTTTTGTGTTTTTTTAACTATTTAATATCCATAACGATCTTGTTCCCACGCTCCAGCGTGGGAACATTTTTTAGACGCTCCAGCGGCGAGTGATAAGCTAATTACTGGCTTATTTCAGTCGACGATGGAGCGTCGTAAATAGGTTCCCACGCTGGAGCGTGGGAACAAGATCATTAAGGATATTAAGCAGTTAAAAAAACACAAAACTTGTAGACCTATGCGGAATTAAATAGTATTATACACTCCCAAATCTAAAGATTTGGGACTCCAGTCTTAATTCAACAGCATTGGGGGTAATACCCGGGCAACGCCCCACTAAATCTGCAGCAGCCTATACTTATCCAAATGATATTCAAATTATTTGATTGAATTGAAACTCATCATCATAAGAAAAGGATTGTACAAATAATTCTCTTATTTTACCAGTATCATTAATAGAGTTTATTTTTTTTTCAATTTCAGGAGCAACTTTACCAAAACGCATTTTAATATTCATAAGAAGCATTTCTCGCATACCTTCTCTACCTTCTTCTCTACCTATTTCAATACCTTCTTCAATACCTATTTCAATACCAACATCTTTAATAGTTTCTAACATTTTAGCATCCTTATATATTGTATCTTTTTCAATTAATTCATTAAAGAGTATTTCTTCCTCTTTAGTTAACCTGAGAGTATGATTAACTAAGGTGATTTCCGGAAAAGAATTTACCAAAGTCTTAATTCCCCCCTTGAGGGGGTGTAGGGGGGGTTTTTGAGTTTGTACCATTAATACGAACACCCCCCTAACCCCCCTCAAGGGGGGAATTAAGACTTTGGTAAATTCTTTTTCGGAACTAAGGTGATTTCCGGAAAAGAATTTACCAAGATCGAAATCCCCCCTTGAGGGGGGTTAGGGGGGTTAGGGGGGGGTTTGAGTTTGTACCATTAATACGAACACGCCCCTAACCCCCCTCAAGGGGGGAATTAAGACTTTGGTAAATTCTTTTTCGGAAATCACCTAAGCTAAACAACGTTGCTTTTTCATTATTCGTTGTTTTGTATCCTCTCCATATTTCAGGGTTGAGTTAACATCTTATATTTATAAAATATAATTAGGGAAGTAATGAATAGTGCTCCTATAAAATAATTTGGTTTTTATATTAAAATCTATTTATGATAATTGTCTTAAGCCCCGAAGGGGCTAAAGCATGTTAGCCCCAGGTAAGAATTTCATTTTTTGACTTTTTACGAGACCATCAATTTTCAATTTAACAATTATTTGGTATTTGCCTCGAAATTTATGAGCTTTGGTCAAGAATAAAAAATAATTGTTAGTTAACAGGTAATATTACAGTAATTTTTGTTCCAACTTCAACCTGACTTTCTACTTCAATTTTCCCTTTATGGCTTTCAATAATTCCATAACCAATAGAAAGCCCAAGCCCTGTGCCCTGTCCTACTTCTTTTGTTGTAAAAAATGGTTCAAAAACTCTTTGTTTGACTCTATCATCCATTCCAATACCATTATCTCTAAAAGTAACACATACAGAATTTGTCTCATTATTGAAAATAGTAGAGATAGTTATGCGTTTTCTAAAATCAGCAGCATTAATTTTACCATCTGCAATTTGTTTTTCTTTTTCATCAAGAGCATGTCTTGCATTTGAAAGAAGATTAATCCAGACCTGTTCAAGTTGAAATGGTTCACCAGCAATTTTTGGAAGATCTTTAGACAGAGATTTTACAACTTCAATTTGATGAAGCCTTAATTGTTCATCTAAAAGAGTTAGAGAGGAATTAACTGTTTCATTTATATTTACCTGAAAAGATTTAAGAGTATCCTGTCTTGCGAAAGTTCTTATATGTTTAATAATTCTGTTCATTCTTTCAATTGAGATTTCAATATCATCAAGACCTTCTATAATTTCATCATCAGTCAGCTTTTCTCTTTCTAAAAGCTTACGAAAGGTTTTAGCAACTAAAGCAATTCCACCAAGGGGTTGATTTATTTCATGAGCCAGTCCTGTTGCCATTTCACCTAAAGTTGCAAGTTTTGATGTTTGAAAAAGCTGTCCTTGAATTTGAGAAAGTTCTTTAGTTCTTTCTTCAATTTTTCTTTCAAGCTCTTCATTCATTTTTGCAATAATTGTAGATGAAATTTTTAATTCTCTGTTTCTGTAAAGCTTTGTTCGATTAAGGCTGATTGTTTCAAGAGCTCTTTTTACAGAAAAAAGGAGTTCATCTAAATTAACTGGTTTAGTAATATAATCAAATGCACCAGCTCTTAGTGCTTTTATGGACAGCTCCTCACTTTGAAAGGCAGTAACCATAATAACTTCAATATCTGAAAAATATTTTTTAGCTCTTGTTAATACCTCAATACCATCCATTCCAGCCATTTTAATATCACTGATAATGACATCAATTTTATTTTTTTCAACAATATCAAGGCCTGCTTTTCCAGAATAGGCAGTAAAAACATTAAAACCTTCTCTTACAAGAAAGCGTTTCATTTTTTCAGCAATTATTTCTTCATCATCAATAACAAGTAATGTATTTTGATATGACAGTTCTTCTTTTTCTGCCAGTTTTTCAAGAGCTCTTCCTAAAGCAGCAGATAGATCATCAATTTTAATAGGTTTTTCAATATAATCAGTTGCACCTCTTCTTAATGATTGAATAGCAATATCCATACTTCCATGCCCAGTAATTACAATAACTTCGCAATCAGAATGATGTTTGTTCACTTCTGTTAATATTTCCAGACCATCAATGTCAGGAAGTTTTACATCAAGAAGTAATATGTCTATTTTTTCATTACTTTTTAAAATTTCTAAAGCTTCTTTTCCACTGCCGGTATTTAAAGTACTGAAAAAATTTCTTTTAAGTTCTTTAACCAGTTCTTTTCTGATTATTGAATCATCATCTACAATAAGAACTTTCCTTTGTTGTTTTGTAGGCATCATTTCTTCCTTTCATTAACCTTATTATTTTCTTTCACCTCTAATTAACATTAAAATTACCTTTTCTAATTTTCCACTTCTTTTAATAGTGAAAGCTGATAAAGCAATATATGAAAAATTACCAGTTTTTCTTGTTTTAATAGTACCTAAATCTAACTTCATTAAAGAATCAACATCTTCTTTAAGTTTATTATCAGTTATTTCAACCCCGATTTTTAAAAATTGATTATCTAAACCATCAAAAATACTTTCAGGAAAACCAATGATTTTAGATAATTTTTCAGTAACAAAAAGTATTTTGTAATCTTTATCGCAAACAATTATTCCAACTTCAATTGCCTCAATAATTTGTTTTACAAATTCCCATGCTCTTTGATCGGTATTATCACCAACATCTATAACAATTTCTCTATTTGATGTTATTCTGGTAACAATTTCTCTCATTATTTCAAGTTCTCTATTTCGGTATTTTAATGCTCTTTTTAAAGTGAGTTTTTCAATTGCTTTTTCAACAGATATTAACATTTGCTCTAAATCTATTGGTTTTTTTAAAAAATTTATAGCACCGCTTCTCATAGACTGAATTGCATCACTTTCATTTCCATAACCAGTTAAAATAATTGCTTCAAAATCCTCAGATACTTCTTTCATTTCTTTTAATGCTGTCAGGCCGTCTTTTTTAGGCATTTTAATATCAAGTAAAACAATATCATACTTATGTTTTTTAAAATGTTCTACAGCTATAGCACCATTTGCAGCTTCATCAACATTCCATCCTTCTTTTCTTAAAACTCTTTTTAAGCTGAACCTTGCAGACTCATCATCTTCTGCAAGTAAAATAGATGGGAATATTGGCATATCAGTATTAAGTATAGCTTTTTCTCTTGCTCTGCCAAGTGCCAGAATTAATTGTTCAAGATCAATTGGTTTTTTAATATAATCAATAGCACCTTTTCGTATTGCAAGAATTGCAACATCAATTTCACCAAAAGCTGTAATGATAATTATCTGTGTATTTGGATTTTTATTTTTTACAGTATGTAAAACTTCAAGACCTCCGATACCAGGCATTTTCAAATCAGTAATTACTATTTCTGGATTTTCTTTATCAAATATATCAAGCCCAATAGCACCATTTCCTGCTTCAAATACTTCAAAACCTTCTTTTCTAACAACCCGACTCAGTTGCATTAAAGCAGTTTCATCATCTTCAATAACCAATACTTTAAACTTTTTCATATTAAACTCCTTGTAAAATTCATCAACGCTTTACCTGTTGGTGAAGAAATTTTAAATTATATTTTTGCAGCAGAAGAAGATGGTAAAATAACTTTAAAAGTAACCCCTTCACCAACTTTATTATCAAATTCTATTTTTCCATCATGTTCATCAGCAATTTTTCGAGATATTGATAATCCCAGTCCAGTTCCCTGCCCTGGAACTGTTGTTGTAAAGAACTGATCAAAAATTTTATTTTCTACCTTTTTATCAATACCAGGTCCATTATCTCTAACTGCCATAACAACTGATTCCAATCCCAAAGAAGATTCTTCTTTAGACAAAATATAAGTTTTTATCTCAATTTCTTTTTGATCTTTTGTACTCTGATCTACCGCGCGCCTTGCATTTGAAATAAGATTCATCAATATTTGTTCAAGTCTTATTGCATCTCCAATAACAGTTGGATTATTCTCAGTATCAAAATTTTTAATTAAATCAATATCATGATTAACAAGCTGCTGGGTATATAATTTTAAAGAAGATTCAATAAGCTCATTTACATCAACTTTTTCAGATAATTTAGAATCTGATCTTCGAGAAAAAATTCTCATATGATCAATTATTTCAGCCATTTTATTTACTTGACTGACTACATCAGCAAGATCAAGTTCAAGTTCTTCTTCATGGACTCTATTCTTTTTTATATCCATAAGTAAAGATTGGCTTATAATGTTTATAACATTAAGCGGTTGTTTTAATTCATGGGCTACACTTGCAGTTAATTCACCTAAAGCTGCAAGTTTTTCTGATTGAACAAGTTGTGCTATTGCTTCTTTTAGCTCTCTCATGTCTCTTGCTATACCAACAATACTTTGTAATTTATTATTGCTGTCTGTCATTACAGATCCAGAAAGACTTATTGGAATATCAACATCATCTTTTGTTTGAAAATTCATTTCAAAATTATGAACTGTTTTTTCATTAATCAGCTTTTCAATTATTTCTGGAAGTTTATTATTATCCTGGCTTTCATCTTTATCTTTATCATCAGGTTCATTTGTATTACTGTCACTTATTAACATTTTAAAATCATTTCCAATTAATTCATCCTCACTATACCCGAGTAAATCTTGAGTGGATTTATTAACTGTTTTAATTTTAGCTTCTGAATCAACAACAATTAAACTATCAATCATTGATTTTATAATATTTTCAATATATTTTTTATTTTCTTCAAGATTAGAGTACAATGTTGCATTTTGTATTGATATAGCTGCTTGCGAAGAGAGTATTTGCAGAACTTTGACACGATCAGGTGTAAAAGCACCAGTAGTCTGGTTATTTTCTAAATATAATGCCCCTGTTAAATTGCCTAAGTGAATAATTGGCATACATAATATTGAAAGGGGTTTGTTTTTCATTATATATGAATCATGTGTGAACATACCCTCACTCTGAGCATCATTTAAAACAATTTTTTCCTTTGTTCTTGTAACATAATTAACAATAGCAGAGCTTAATTCATCACATTGATCAACTGAGATTTCTTTTATATCAGAGTTTTGAATTTTCTGTTCATTATCAACTGTTACATGACAACCAATCATAAGTTTATTATCTTTGGTTAGAATAAGAAAACCTTTTTGTGCACCAGCATTTTCAATTACAGTATCCATTAATTTTTTCATTAATCTGTCTAAAACAATTTCTTTTGAAATTGCCTGTGATGCTTTCATTACAGAGTTTAAATCCAGTGTTTCAGAGGTTGATGAAATGGAAGTTGATAAAGATATTTCAGTTTGTTTAGTTGTTAATGGTGTTTTAAATTGTATAGCCTGTTTTAAATTGTCAGTACTTACTTTACTTTTTTCTTCAATATCTTCTTGTTCTTTTAAAAGCGGAACAGTTGTTTTTGAAAGAAGTCCTTTATACTTTTGATTTAATTGATCGACCTTAGCCTGTGCGTCCCATTTACTATATAAATAGCTTGCATTACCTAAATATGCTTTAGCAGGTATTTCTTGTTCAGTTACAAAATAAAAATTTGCCATTAGTTCATTTGCAAGAGCTTCGTCTTGTAAGAATTTATTTTTTTTAGCCTCAAGGCTTGCTTCTTTATATAAATCTAATGCTTCAAAAAACCGGCCATTATATTTTGCAAGTTCAGCTTCTATGAGCAAGTATTTATGTAAATAATTTTCAGGTGCAAATTCAGCCCATTTTTTCATTTTTCTTTGATTCATAGTTATTGATAATTTATGTGATAATTTATCCTGCATTGATGATTCAGGTAAAAGAGCAACTCTTGTAAGAGAATCATAAAAATAAAATACAGGAATTTGAACAGTGCTTAATGCACAGTCAAGATATTTATATGCAGCTTTTGAGTTTTCATAAGCCTGATTATAATTTCCAAACAAATAGCAAAGCTGTAATTTATTAAGATATAATAAAAAAATTGCCAGTCCATCATTTGCATCTTTTAATTTTGGAATCATTTTTTCTTCATTATAAACTTCACCAATTAATAAACATGGGTCACTTGCATTGCCTAAGAGATTTTTTACTGCCTGATGATAACATATAATCAGATTATGCAAATGCTCTTGTTTGAGCTGGGCAATAGTCTGACTATATCTCGCAGCTTCTAAATCTATTTCTTTAAGATTCCTTCCAGCCCAGTATGAATAAGCAGTATGAGTATGTCCTGAATAAGAAGTATATTCTATATCTCCAGTTTCTAAGCCTTTTTGAAAACCTATTTTTAATGGAGGAAGAGTTTTTCTTATATGTTCTTTCCAATGGCGGACAACAGATGCCTCTACAAAGTATGTTTTTGCTTTATGTTTTTCAGCTCCTAAAAGTTCCAAAAGATTTAAAGCCAGTTTTCCAAATTTATAACCAGACTCAATATCTCCAACAGCGCCGCAAAGAATAACTCCATATGTTGCATAAGCATAAACAGACAAAGGTGCATTTCCATATTTTACAGATAGTATTACCTGTCTGAAAACTATTAAAGGGAATAGATCAGGTGCCGCATGATATGCAGCTGAAGTTGCATTAAATAATATGCTCATCTTTGCAAGTTCTTTTTCAGATTTCATTTCAGGCAGGTCTAATAAACCTTCAATCGACTTACCTAACAGAGCCATTTTTGTTTCAAGCAGCCCCTGAAAAATTTGTAATTTCCCTGGTTTTTCAGGCAGTTTAATACCTAACAGTTTAAGAACTGTTATTGCAGTTTTTATAGCTTTGTCATGTTTGCTTCGAGCAGTATATGCCTGAATTTTTACTTCATAAATTTTAACTTTATCAAGCAGGTCTTTTGCATGTTCAAGAACAATTTCAGCTAATTGTTCCATTATTTCAATATCTCCGGTCATATAAGCAGCTTCAGTCCCAGCAACATAAAGTGATAATGTCATGTCATATTCGATTTCCCAGCTTTCTTTTGATAAAAAATCTATACCTGTTTTAAAATAATTAAAAGCCGGCTGATATGCAGTTGATGCCATTGCCTTTTTCCCAGCAATAAGATTTAGTTTTGAAAGCTCTTTGCGCTGTGAAGTATCTGATATTAAATCCTTCCCAATATTTAAATGATTAACAAGATCGAATATTTTTTCATGCTTTTCATCTTCAGACATTGTGTTTAAAAGTAAACGTCCAATTTTTAAATGAACATTTGGTTTTTCATTATTATCAATCATTGAGTAAGCAGCCTGCTGAACCCTGTCATGTAAAAATTTATATATCTTAAGTTCTCGATCATTTTTATCATCTATTTTCGAATCTGTTTCAAATTTTGAAAGAAGCCTTGTAAGTGCAATATCTGAAATGGGTAAAATAAGACCTTTTTCTACTGCCTCCCATAGATCGTTTGCTGTATCTATTGGTTTTTTTTCAATTATTGTTGAAAGAGTTTGAAGATCAAATCTATTTGAAATACTTGCTGCCATTTTCAAAGCATGTTGAGTGTTTTTTGATAATTTTTGAATATTATTTTCCATCAAATGAATAACATTATCTGTGATATCCCTATCTTGAATTTGTTTAAGCTTCCAATTCCAGCCCCATTGGATATTTTCTTGTTCTTCGTCATCTAATTTAATATTATTAGATGATTCAGGCGGTATAAAAGTGATTAGCTTTTCATTATATAAAGTTGTTAAAAACTGATTAACAAAAAAAGGATTTCCCTGTGTTTTACTATGAACAAGATTTGAAAGAGGCATTATTTCGTCTTTTTCTTTATGAAGAGTATCTTTTAAAATTTGTTCAATATGAAACAACTTAAGAGGATTTAAAGCAATTGAACCTATTTTTGCGCCTTCTTTTTTTATTTCTTCAAGAGTCAAAATAAGCTGATGGCTTTGATCTACCTCATTGTCGCGATAAGCACCAATAAATAAAATATTTTTTGTATCAGGATCTAAAAGCAAATTTTTCAATAGATTAAGACTTGCTGTATCTGCCCATTGAAGATCATCTAAAAAAACAACTAAAGGATGATCTTTGCTTGCAAATACATGCAAAAAACTTTGAAAAACAAAATTAAATCTATTTTGAGTTTCAACTGGAGATAGAACAGGAACAGGGTTTTGTTTTCCAATAATTTGTTCTAATGCCGGAATAACATCAATAATAACCTGACCATTTGGACCTAAGGCATTTTTAAACTTATCTTTCCACTTTAAAAGCAATGATTCTTTTTCTGTTAAAATTTGACGCACAAGTTCTGAAAATGCCTGAATTAAAGCACTATATGGGATATTGCGCTTAAACTGATCAAATTTTCCTGATGTAAAATAGCCGCGCAAACGAATAATTGGTTTATGAATTTCATGAACTAAAACTGATTTACCAATACCAGAATAGCCTGATACCAGCATAATTTCAGCTTTACCTGATTCATTATTAGTTAATGAATTAATACGTTCAAATGCAGAAATTAATTTATCAATTTCTTCTTTTCTTCCATATAATTTTTGAGGTATTTGAAATTTATCAGATATATCATCAAGACAAATTTCAAAATCATTAATTGTATTATTTTCTTGTATCTGATTGTAACATTTTAGCAGGTCAGCCTTAAGGCCATATGCAGTTTGATATCTGCTTTCAGCATTTTTTGACATTAATTTCATTACAATATCAGATAAAACCTTTGGAACATCAGGGTTTATTTCATGCGGAGCATCTGGTTGTTTTGCTATATGGCAATGAATTAGTTCTATTGGGTCTTCTCCTTCGAAAGGCAGTCTTCCGCTAAGCATTTGATAAAAAGTTATTCCTAAAGAATAATAATCAGTTCGATAATCTATTGACCTGTTCATACGTCCTGTTTGCTCTGGTGAAATGTATGATAAAGTTCCTTCAAGCATATTAGGATTTCTAAACTGTGGGTTTTCAAGTGAAAGTCTGGATGAGATTCCAAAATCAGTAATTTTTATTTGTTCTCTATCAAGATTTACTAAAATGTTTTGAGGTTTAATATCTTTATGAATAATCTTATGTCTATAAAGTTCATCTAATGTCTCAGCAAGTTGGATAGCAATTTTTAAAAATAATAATCGATCAAAAGGGCCTTTTAATATTAAAGTTTCCAATGTTATATCACTGAAATCTTCCATAATAAGTGATATAGTTTCTTTATCCTTTTCCAAATGAAAGTGTGTAACTACCCCTTTTATATTAATATCTTTTGCAATTTCATAAGAGTGCTGTAATTGTGAAAGCTCGTGAGGCATAGAATTTTTAATATTTAATACTTTTATTATTACCGGCTGGTCATCAATATCTCTTCTTGCCCTGTAAATTGTTGTAGCATGACTTTCTTTAATCTTAGCAAGTATTTGATATCCAATTATAGAAATCATTATTCTTCCTTTATTAATTTATTATCATTAATATTTTTAATAAAATTATGGCAGGATTTCATATTCTAATTTTTATGAACATTAAACTGTTTTTGTATAATAAAATTTAATATAACTCAAATGAAAAATAATATTCCAATTTAGTTTTTTCTAATACAGATTTAGCTGTAAAGATTTTTGACTGTGTTCCCATATCAAAATTATAATTCATTAGTGGTTTTTGTTTTTTTTAGTGGACAGACACTGACAAAAACAGACTTTCACAGACATTATTAGAAGAACCAAAGTTCTAAAACAGATTTAGCTATAAAGATTTTGGACTGTGTTCCCATATCAAAATTATAATTCATCAGTGATTTTTGTTTTTTTAAGTGGACAGACACTGACAAACACAGAGTATCACAGATATTATTAGAAGAACCAAAGTTTGATGGTCTCGTAAAAGGGCGTATCCAATGTATGGGGGAAATACTTTTGAATTAAGAATTGGAGTCCCAAATCTTTAGATTTGGGCGTGAAATAATAACAAGAAAATATGTATTTATACATTAATTAATTTGTATTATACACGCCCAAATCTGAAGATTTGGGACTCCAATTCATTAATTAAACAGCATTGCCCATCCATTGGATACGCCACTCGTAAAAAGTCAAAAAATGAGATTTTATCTGTGTAACAACTTGAATTTATTAATACCGATTTTTGAAAAATTGACTTTTTACGAGACCATCAAAGTTGGAATTATAAATTCAAATTTTTTATTATATTCTAACTAAATCAGGTGTCAACAATAAAACCTATGGTAATTTGCAATAATAAAAAAATATATTTCCAAATAAAAGATTATTTGTTATATCTAAATGTTTTTGTATCAAAATCGAGTTTATATAAGGTGATTTCCGGAAAAGAATTTACCAATATCGAATTCCCCCCTTGAGGGGGGTTAGGGGGGTGTTTTTGAGTTTGTACCATTAATACGAACACCCCCCTAACCCCCCTCAAGGGGGGAATTAAGACTTTG
>Ga0272440_1003737_pt1 | contig 11227 bp, 11 predicted proteins | sample SSMMMBAug17_FD_192440 | JGI IMG/M metagenome (GOLD analysis project Ga0272440, IMG submission 192440) | Marine sediment archaeal communities from Little Sippewissett salt marsh, Falmouth, MA, United States - SSM-MMB-Aug17 | ecosystem: Environmental > Aquatic > Marine > Wetlands > Sediment ... | reverse complement strand
AAGCAGTCATTCGTTTTACCCAAATTTTGAAACACTCTGCTAAGAATTTAGAAATAAAGACAATCACTAAACAAATGCAACTGATGGTCAATATTTTTGAGCAGTATTTCACAGAAATACAGAAAGAAAATTGGGATAAATTATGTAGTGTTTTGAGTTCTCAGGTGGAAATAATCAGGAATAATATTTTGAATGAGAAAGGCCCTAAAAAAAAGGAAAAAGCTGAAAATGCATTGAATTCATTATTGGAAACACTAAAAGATTATGTTCCAAATAATGAGTAAAGGTCGAAAAACACTTTGTATTGCTCGAAAAATAGCCCACTGCTGTAAGGCAGAAATAGTACCCGGTTTTGATTTTTGAAAAACGTTGAAAAATGGTTTTTCAAAATAAAAAACCAGGGCATTATTTGTGACTTGCTGCAATACGAACATTGTTTTTGATATGGGGAACTAATTTTAAGGACGTTTCTTAGGAAATTAAATTGCCAAAAAAATGGTCAGAACTTCTGGGACAGGATACTAGTCCGTCTCTAAAGACCTAAGAATATGAATGTTTCGTTTTAAATATGTCCATCTGACTCTCCAAGCTAAGTTATCAGAATAATTGAAATATTTTGTTATACTTTTTTCAGGCAGCACTTAAGTGAATAAATCTGCTTAATAAGTTTATATATTGACATAACGGTAATATTTCGTTAATTAGATGAGGAATAAAAAGTATTCATTCATAACTTTAATATTTCGTTAATTAGTATTAATTGGATGAGGAATAAAAAAAGTATTCATTCATCATTATTTTAACAGATTACGGCACTCGAAAATAAATTTTCTACTTTAAGATAAAAAAATGAAAGATCTATTCCAACCTCTTTGTCTTACGGCTTATTTAGGAGGAAAATGCCCGTTAAATTGTCTCTATTGCTATAGTGACAAAAACCGCCCTATTGATAATACCATCTCCAATGAAGCCTTAAAAAAAGTTTTATACATAGTTGCAAAGAATTGTCTTGCAAATAAAGTTCCATTAGCAATTGTTTTTCATGGTGTTAACGAGCCACTTTTGTATCAGAAAAAAATTGTTAATATATTAAAAATAGCCCAGGAAGTTGCTAACGATTGTAACCTTAAATTATTTAGGGCATGTACAACCTGCGGGGTTGTTTCAAATCATATTATTGAATGGGCAAAGAATAATTTTGATCATATTACGCTTTCCTGGGATGGTCCTGATTTTGTTCATAACAGGAATCGTCCTCTGAAAAATGGAAAGGGGTCTTCATCAGCTGTAAGAAAAGCAGCTGAAATAATATTACAAAGTAAATGTGCTCTTACTGTTCGTTCTACTGTCACCATAGAAACCTCCGAACATATTCTCAATACAGTATTTTTTTTTAAACAACAGGGGATTGAGCGAGTTGTTTTTAATCCAGTATACCCAAATAGAAACAATTCTTTTATTGAAAAATTGGTTCCGCCTCCAAAACTGTTTGCTTTTTCTTTTTTAAAAGCTCGAGCTTGGGGTATTGCTAATGATATGGAAATCATTTTTCCAGGTGTGCGTCCCAGGGAAACACATGATCGTTATTGTAGTATTCTTCAAAAAAATTTAGCCATAACATCGGATGGTTATTTTTCTTTCTGTTTTTTGGTCACACATTTTATTGATTGCCAGGATATGCAATTTCAAATCGGTCATATTGAAAATGACCAAATTTTTTATAAAAATGAAAATCTCAAGCGCTTTTTTAAGATTATAAAACGCGGATTTAAACAGTGTGAGAAATGTTTTAACAAAAATCATTGCGCTAAATGCTGCCCTACTATTTGTCCAATGTTACATAGCTATAGCAAGTCATTTGACTGTAGTGCAGAGAAAATAATTGGAAATGTTTTATTATTTGAACAAGAGAATGGTCCAATTCCTTTTGAAGAAATAGATTGCTATTTAAATAAAATTATATCATAACATAACTATACCGAACAAGACATTATAATAAACAATTATAAAAGGACTTAGAGCATCTTTTTAGGGATTGGAAATATTTATCATCATTTTTTATTAAATCAAGCTATTGCTGAGTATAAGTGACACAAAAATTGATGAGTTATTATTTCCAGAGCCTTAACTAAAGCTCTAATTAGTTAGACATAGAACATATGAGTACATCAATCATGAATTGGGTTTATATATTGCCTATTTTGGATAACATAATTCTTTATGCTCCATTGCATGGCATATCAGCTTATGTTAATTCGTTAGCGGTAAAGCGTCTGAAAAATGCCATAGATTCTGGGAAAAATCCAGAGTGTAAGGAATTAATGTCATTATATAGTGTGTTAAACAACAAACAAGTCAGGGAGCCTTATAAAAAAAAAGGAGAAATCAAACCAGATTTCTTGGGTGTTATTCCAACACGCTATTGCAATGCTAATTGTATATACTGTGATTTTGAAGCAATAGGTCCAATACAACATATCGATATAAACCATGCAGTCAGTTGTGTTGATTGGTATGTAAGTCGAGTCAAAAATAGAGATGGCGAGGTCGTAAAAATTCATTTTTTTGGAGGTGAGCCTATGATGGCTCCCAAAGTTGTAACGGCTGTTGTGCACAGGGCAAGGGTTGTTACAAATTCAATGGATTTAATACCTCAATTTGAAATATCAACAAATGGTCAGTATTCTCAGAAATGGGCACAATTTTTAGCTGATTATTTTACTTCTGTGGTACTATCTCTCGACGGCCCTAAAAATATCCAAAATTTTCACAGACCGTTGAGGAAAAGTTTTGATAGCTTCACATCCGCTGTAAGAACAGCTAAAATAATAGGAAATTCTCATGCTGAATTGTTTTTGAGAACTTGTGTGAGCAAAAAAAATGTGAACATTCTTTCCGATATAGCGCGATGGTTTTGTGAAGAGTTTCAACCAACCAAGATAAATTTTGAGGTTATGCAGGAGACTCCAAAAACCATTAATCATGATTTGACTAAGCCAGATCCTTATACTTTTTCTTCTCAGTTTATACATGCAAGAAATGAGGCTTCTGTTTTCAATGTCCCAGTTGTTTATGGAGCAGATTTTGATAAACCAAGATGGTCATCATGTCCTGTTGCTAAAGATGTCGTGATTGTGACACCGGATGGTCGATTAAATAGTTGTTACTTAGAACCAGAAAGGTGGAAACAAAAATGTATGGACCTAACTGTGGGACATATAGATCAGAATAATAAAATAAATATTAACTCATTTTCAGTAAACCAAATTCGTGAAATGGTATGGCATAAACCCCTTTGTGAAAAATGTTTTTGCCGATGGACATGTGCTGGTGGATGTCACGTAAGCCAGGCTAAGTGTAATATATATAATGATTTTTGTATTCAAACAAGGATAATTACGGTATGTTCAATACTAGATAAAATGAATTTGGGTCACTTGTCAAAGCTTTTAATAAGTGACCTTACTATGATGAAAGTACTCGCTGAACAACCATCAGATCTATTATCAGATTTAAAATTAACAACTTGTATGTGATTTGACGTGTAGAGACTTAGAACCAAAAATTTTATATCAGAATTAAACTGAGGTTATATTTTATGAATTGTCATGGCATTCAAATAAACTCTGAAATTTCATGGGTAATTGATAACAAGAGGACAATTATTGTTTCTTCTAAAAAAAATGTCATAATATTCTCAATGGATGAGTCTATTATGTGGAATTTGATTCAATATTTTTCTAAAATGGATGATATTATTGAAATCGCAAAAGCTGTATTTAATATCAATAACTTTCAGGCTCATCAAAAAATAGAAACGACTTTAAATGATTGGCGAAAGAAAGGTTTGATTCAATAAAAAATGTCAAATATATCAATTACAAATCGGTGCAATAAAAAATGCAGTTATTGTTTTGCAATTGATTCTCAAAATCAAAAGTCTCAATATAAAGATATGAAATGGCAAACATTTAATGATTCTATTTCCTATTTAAAACGATCTGGAATTAGTCAGGTTAGGTTACTTGGAGGTGAACCAACACTTCACAAAGATTTTATCAGGATGGTAGAACAATCACTCAATAATGGTTTTGAAGTGTTAATTTTTTCCAATGGTCTTATGCCTGAAGCAGTTGCTAAGTTTTTGGTTGCTATGTCACATAAACAGTATCGAATTTTACTAAACACAATTCATCCTAATGAAAATTTTCTTTCAGGAGAAAATAAACAAAAAGAAATTATGATGGCTTTAGGAAGAAAGGTAATGCTTGGAATAAATATTTTTAGCAGAAATCAGGACTTGAATTTTTTACTTCAACTGATTAAGTGTTATAAACTCTACCCTAAAATTCGTATAGGTATTGCACATCCTGTTCTTTCAGGCAGGAATAAAAACTTATTACCCAAATTTTATTCAATTATTGGCCAAAAAGTTGTTGAATTATATAAGGAATCAAAAAAAAATGGGATAAAAATTATGCTTGACTGTGGATTTGTACCTTGTATGTTCCCCGAGGATAATTCTGATATTAGACATTTGCTTAAGTGTTCAGGCAGTCAATGCAATCCAAATATTGATATTCTACCAGATGGTAAATTAATATCCTGCTATCCATTAAACAATATGGTTCAATTTGAGCTAACTCCAAAAATTACACATTCCAAATTAGTGTCTCTCTTCAATAATGAACGGTCAGTATATAAAGATATTGGCATTTTTCCTTATTGTTCCCTTTGTGATTTGTTTACAAAATCATGCCATGGAGGATGCTTGGCTCAAAAGATAAAAAGATTAAAATTTAACCATTATTAATTGTACCTTAAATAGTGTGCTTCATTTTTTTCCGATAAACTTAATACAACTTGATGTTCAAGTTTTTTTGCTTGCTTTTTGAAAAGAGATGTTTATAAAGATTTAACAAATAAGAGAAAAAATTTGAAAAAATCTCGAACCTGCTTCAAAGCACTCTATTTACAGGCCTTTCAAAGTCAATCACAAAAAACTTTGACATTGAGTATCAATAAACGAAAAAAGGAGGTGCGTAATTGACGATAGCAAAATGGACGATTCCATATATTGATCAGCCCATTGATTTTTGGAAATTACTCAGGAAGGAGTTTCACCCGTTTATCAAGTCAGTATATTTACCTATTCCAGGAATAAATACTGGAAGTGGTCGTCCACTTCGACCAGATCGTCATGTAAATAAATTTTTGGACAGTAAAGTGTTCCCTGTCTCATTATTGATAAATGCTATGATACTCAAGAATACCGCTGTCAAGGTTTTTGAATCAATTCGTATTCATTTAAAAAAAGCAATCTATAAGTGGTGGGTTGATGAGATTATAGTTACTGATTTAAATTTAGCGAATTTTATTTCCAACGAGTTTTCCGGTCTTTCAATTACTGCATCTACTCTTATGAATATATATTCTCCATCTCAATTAATTTATCTTGAAAATATAGACTCCATAGTACCATCTACATATCTTGTCAGAAAACCTGAATTGTTATCAGTTCTTAAAAACAATTATAGTGGAAAAATAAGGCTAATTGTTAACGAAGGATGCTTATCAAAATGTCCATTTCGTACACAACATTTTTATGAAATGATAAATGATGACTTAATTTTCCCTGAATCGTTATGTACTCACATTTTGAATCGTCATCCTTGGCTCAGGCTAACTGGTGCATGGATACTTCCGCAGCATCTCCATTTACTGGATGGTTTATATGATGAATTAAAACTTTCAGGTAGAATTACTCTTTCAAAACCAGAACGTTACGTGCACGTTTTATCTCATTACATTAATCGAAAACCATTAATGGCTCATGAAATTGGTGGAGGGCCGGCGAGTGTTTATAAACCTATTAAAATAAGTGAAGATTTTTATAAACAAACGCTTAAATGTAAAGGGAATTGCTTATTATGCAATTATTGTCAAGATTATTGGAATAAAAATTTGAACTTAGGTGATTTCCGAAAAAATGTATCATGATTATTCCAATTAACTTTTTTCTTCTTTTGGACTTATAGATACGTAAGTGTAAATCTAATTGTCATTAAGTTGCCATCTTTCATAAGCTGTATGATTGTTCAACTTTGGTTTTTCATGGCATGAAACATGCCAATTTGCTTGAATTGAAATTTTTGGTTCAAAATCCACCTCAATTATAGAAGGCATAAATTATGCCAGGAAAAACCAAAGTTGAACGATCATACAATTTTTTATTCGGGAATTACCTTAATTAAATATATTGATATTATGTGACAGACAATTACTTATTGTTTTTTTGTCTTAAAAACAAGTTGAACCATTTTAAAACTAAAAAGAATGCTATGTCAAAACAAGTGAATTTATCTAAAGGTTGCCAGGCATGTCAAACCGGCAAATGGGTTTGTATTTATTTAACCTATCTTTGCCAGGCAGAATGCTCCTTCTGCCCTTCACCATATAATGATGATCGTGTATGGACTGAATATGGAGATCAAATGGAAAATGTAGCAGCCATTCTTGAGAAAGGTATACATTCAGGCGTTGGCTTTTCAGGCGGAGAATGCTTTTTAGTTCCACAACGCTTGGAAAAATGGCAGCGTTATTTACACAAAAGATTTCCAACCTTGTATTATTGGGTCTACACAAATGGAATGGCAGCTTTTCCTGATGTCATGTCCAGAATTGCTGGCTTAGGAATAAATGAAATTAGATTCAATATAGCGGCTTTCGGATATGATAACCAGAAAGTAATTGATCATATACGAGCAGCGGTAAAAATATTTAACAATGTAGCTATTGAAATCCCTTCTATTCCATTGCACTATACAAACATCACTAAAATATTGCCTCTGTATGCTCAAATAGGTGTGAAATTTTTGAATCTTCATGAGTTTATACTCAATCAGAAGGATCCACTGGCTAAGATAGCAAACCAAAATACATGTCAGTTTAATATTTTAGGACAGCTAGTATTTGATAAAGACAGCAAAAAGAATACTCAAAAAATTAAAAATTTTTGTCTCAAACAGAAATTGCCTTTTATTATCAACGATTGCTCCATTACCAAAAAAGAAATACAAATGAAGCATAGGAGAATTAATAATGCAAATAAATTTTGTCAACCATGGGAACGTGTAACAAAAAATGGGCTTTTAGAAACGTACTATAGAATAGATAAAATTTCAAAATTAATTGATGATCCAAGTCGATTTGATACTAATTTTACTGCTCATCCTGATACAACATATTCTTTAAAAAAATATCAGTTAATTACATTTATGCCGCCTATGGACATTTATTCAAAAAGAAAACTTATTCTTTAAAAACAAATGAAGAAAGCAATTGATGTCTTGTTAACTCTCGGGTAATGATACATCGATCAGGTAAATGCTCATAAGTAGAGCTTCTTGGATATAAATATTTTGCAGGACAATCACCTCCGCAATTCCATCTACAAAAACAATCCCAACAGGATTCTTTTCGATTGTTTATGGCTTTTTTTAGCCTGTTTATGACTGAATCATTTAAGGTAAGAGAGTCTGTTGCAAAGTCGTACTTCCCATAAATGAAATAATCAGCTAATGGGTCCGTTTTGTCAAGTACTTCATAACAGCTCGTTACATAGCCATCTGCTGTAACGCCCAAAGTTGGTTGAGTCACTCCACAAAACGAAGGAGCCACAAAACCTTTCCTGGCTCCTGAATAAGTCAATTTTACTTTTTTTTTTAGTGCAATCTGTTCAGCTTCAATGAATTTATCTACAAAACGATAAGGTTCAGGTGCTGATAAATTATGTTTTTCAGAATTTCCTCTCATAAATAGCGGTTCAATCTTAATTTTTTTAGCTTTTGTATTATCACAAATAAAGCTTACACTTTCATGTAGGTCATCTATTGTATCATCCAATACAGTCATTCGAATAGAGTAATTAAAGTTGAGTCTATCAAAGTGGGTTAAGGATTGTAATACTTTTTGAAAAGAAGGTTTGCCATTTTTCAAAATACGATATTTATTATGTACGCGTGGTAGACCATCTAAGGATATAGTTGCAGATGAGATATTATGAGCAATGTATTCTATCTGTTTCTGGTTATATATACCATTGCTTCCAATACTCGTTTGCAAATGGAGCCCTATGCTGTCACACAGTTTCTTTGTAAAATTAACAATATGCGTAAAAAGAGACCAGCATGTACCTACATCACAACCATGAAAATTTAGCTTAAAACAATTTGATTTTTCACTGTATATGCTTTTTTGAATTATTTTCTCAGCTACGAATTTGGACATGGTCTTTCTCTCAAATTTTCCTATATAGCAATAGCGACAGGACATGGAACAGAAATTTGTCAAAAAAAAAGTTAAATTGGTAGGATTAAATTCTTTTTCGAGTAATGAAGGTGTGTTTTTTTTTATTGGGTTCGCTAATAATTTGAATAATGTGTCATCATCAAGTTCTAGTTTCAACTGTGCTTTTTTATCTCCTTTTATTGCCTTGCTTAAGAAATTCTTATAGGACTCATTAACTATAAAGGCAAGACCAATTAAAGGCGCATATATTAATGTCAAATTATTCTTCACAGATAATGCAAAAATGTTATGTCCAAGACATTCGCGGAAACGATCTTTTTTCATTACTGAGCTTCAATTATTTTCTTTTTTAGTGCAAACACAATATAATTCATGACATCTTTATGAATAACAGATAGTTCAATACTAAAATGCAACTCTGCTTCTAAGCATAGTTCATAAATATTTTTTGTTCCATCCATGTTCCTTGAAACATACAATTGAATTTCGGTTAATTTCTCAGATAATATAAGATTGTCTTCACTATCCCAAACTGAAAGAAAGCTGTTATTTTCGGCCCACTTAGTGTTTGCCTTCCATTTAAAGTGAATGTAGTAGATATCCTCTATTGTCTTGATTGACATATATTTTCCTGTAGATGAAGTAAACTTATTATAAATTGATAAAAGTTCTCTACGTGAAATATTTTCATTATCCATTATGATTACCTCATTATTGTAAATATCTTTAATTATTTAAGTTTGATTATTATTTAATCCCACTTCTTTATTGGTGTAGAAATAGCAAATTCTAAAGCTAAATCTTGTTCAAGAGAATTACCAGATACATATTTTCCTGTTATATTAAATTCTATATATCTGTCACTTAATATTTTTTTTCGATATACCAGTCCAATAGGAAAGGTAAACATATTGTCATAATCGGAAGTATTGTCAAATTTCATTAAATCATAGCCGAACCCCATGGTCCAATGCATATGTTTGATTTGAAAAAAAGAGAATAGAATATCAAATTGGAAAGGAGTATACAGCTTACCTGAAGTCGTGCTAGCATTTACTTCGTTTTTTAATTCTTGATAACCCACCAACAGTGAAACCCCTCTATAAGTTTTGTTTGTTTGATTTATACCGGAAAGAGCAATAGACAAGCCTGGAGAGAAATTAAATTCATTGCTACCTTCTCCTTTGCCTAAATACTTTCCATATTTTAGTTTTAAATTAATATCAGCTTCCCCATACACTGGATTAAACCAGATGGATATAAACAACAAAAAAAAGTTCGTTAAAATAATATTATTAATTTTACTATTCATTAGATTATAATCCTTTAACTTATTAATTTATATTATAATTCAATTTGGATACCAATAGGAATAAGAATAAGAATAACCTCCAGAAGAAGTTTCTTCTGAATCACAGGTACAGACAACATGACAACTGCACCCTCCTTCTGGATTGGTTATAATGTCAAACTCAGATTCTTCAGCGCAACCTACAGCCGAGAGAAGGCCGGTCGCAGCCGCTGTGTTAAGCGCTTTTTTCAAAAATTTTCGTCTGCTATATTCAGCTGTTTCGTGTAGTTCTGTTATTTGAAAAATTTTTGGAATTTCAATATTATCATTTTGACTTTTTGGCATAAACACCTCATTTCTTAAAAACTAACAGATATATGTTATTCTTATGTTTCATTTATTTTTTTTATCTTATAAATCCTCTGGAATTATTTCTGTCTCAGAGGATAGTTCAAGAACATAGGTATTTAAGTATCAGATCCTATGTTTATTATTGTCCGTATCTATAGAATTTTTTTTTTCGATACAGATAAAGTCTTTCGGGCAACAATTCGACTTTCCTAACCATAAATCATGTTTAATACTTAGTCTAAGTCTATGTAATTTTTACGGAATCATAACAGACCTTTGACCCGTATCTTTACTTCAGTGCTTTAAATTAAACCCACCGACTTCAACCCGGTGAGTTTATAGTTTTCTGATTCATGAATGCAAAATTCAACGCTCCACCTTCGTGTGTACAAAAGAAACACAAACGCTCTATTCTTTTTGTAACGAGACGTCGGAGAGTTCAATTATAAATTTTATCGTAGTTTCAGAAAATTATGATGTTATGTCAAATTGATACAAGTATTAATAACACGATTATTATGATTTATTTAATCTTTATTTTTATAAATGATCGTCCAACTTTGGTTTTTCCTGATACAAATTCTGTCCTCTTAATTTGTGGCACATATAATCAAAATAATAGCGAATTAAGCAAATAGGCATATTTTATGCCAGAAAAAACCAAAGTTGGACGATCCTACAATTAACTATGAAATATGTCAACATGATTTTTGATTTTTTATGGTCATACCTAGTATCACGTCCCAGACTTGATGACCTGTTTTCTGGCAATTTATCTATTTATTTAATAGACACACAATTAATGAGATAGGCATGTTTTGTTGAATAAACTTACAAGTTTTCTGGCTAAAGACATTGAGGATTGAGTCATTTATTTCATTCAGAAAAATACTGGGCTACACAGTTGAACCTTCTAGAATGCGTAATTTTTTTTTCAGCGATTGACCATTAATCTCAATAAAAAGGATGCTGACTGGAATGATCTTACGCCTGCTTTTTTTCTTGAGTTTCGCTCACAGCTTTCACTTGAGCCTCAGTCTATCAATTTAATAATGGGCGCAATGCGTGTTTTGTTTGATTATCTCCTGCGCGTGGATCGTATCGCCCAAAATCCACTCAAAGACATTGCCGACTTAAAGAGAAATGCCTTTACCTTTATCCTTATCCTGCGCACAGGCCATCAATGCTTTGGAAACAATATTGTATTTGATAAAAGGATATTCATATGCCTGAAATTCAATAAATACCTTTTGTTGATTGTTTTCAAGCACTGGA
>Ga0272440_1003735_pt1 | contig 11230 bp, 3 predicted proteins | sample SSMMMBAug17_FD_192440 | JGI IMG/M metagenome (GOLD analysis project Ga0272440, IMG submission 192440) | Marine sediment archaeal communities from Little Sippewissett salt marsh, Falmouth, MA, United States - SSM-MMB-Aug17 | ecosystem: Environmental > Aquatic > Marine > Wetlands > Sediment ... | reverse complement strand
AATGAATTGGCCATCCAGTGGTTATGAAAAACAATTTTTTGAAAATGAAAATAAACACTCGCAATTTCATCTTCTTCTTTCAGTAAATAAATTGCACTCTTTTCTTGCGGGAGCCTGACAGTTTTTACATGATTAAACATAATGATCTCAGCATTACGATTGATAATTTCCGCACCATTTTTCAGTAGCGATTCATAAATAATTTTGGGTGCATCTTTGTTGTCATTAGGGTGTGAACCTTTTGTGAGTCTTGCCTCCGAGCCTGTTTTCAATCTTTCATATTCGCCTTTCCAAACATATGTGTTTTCATTACTTGTAAGAAATTCTACTTCCCATTGAACACCATTAATGGAATAGCCATTGGTTATTTGCTTTAAGCTATAGATAGATTTCAATATTTGCGTCTTACCCACACCTGACGCGCCAACGACAAGGGTAAGTGGGTTCAATGTCATCATGTTCAAATGCCACAATCGTGATTGATCGTGATATGCGAATTTTTGTATTTTCATAATGTTCTCATTTTATTATCTTGCTGGAGAGTCATAAAGTTTTCCTTCTAATAAACAATAAAATATTGAAATCATGTGGGTTTCGAACTTTTGTTGGTTTTCTCTTGCTTGTAATCTGCATATTGTAAATTTATTATAGTATTACAATAGATTAGAGATTTTATGAAAGTAAACTTTTACGACTCTCCAGATCTTGGTTATTTCCATATCGATCCAGTTTGTGTTTTCCCATAGTTTGTAATTTTTAATCAATAGTTTTTTTAGCATTTGTTTTTACTCATAATATTTTCATACTGCCTTCGCGTTGATGAATATACCTACAACGAACTTTGATTATCGCCAAAAAAGATCTGCCCAGAACTTTTTTTCCTTTTTATTGATACAGCTGACAATAAATTGATCAAATAAAGCAATGTATTCTCGTCTTATCTCGTTATTTGTTTCCATACGAAATGTGTATAATAATTTTTGTAATTTTGGGGTTTTCTCTCCATATTTGACTGTACAGTCAATATCCTCAAATGCATTTTTTGCTTCATTATAATTGGAAAAAACATCAATATCTAAATATTCTTGAATGAAATCGTTTTTTCTCCATTCATTTAAAAGGCCCACATTTCTAAGATATCTTGTGTTTTTTCTATTTAATGCACTATTATTCATATACATTTTTGCTAAAGCTAATTCTTTCTTTACTTCTTTTTGTCTATCTGTTTGGTGTACATCTTTGGGTATAGAGTCGTAAGCAATAAAAAGATTTTCAATCCAGTTTTCGTAATCTTTTTGGGCTTTTCGGATTCTTGAATAAGCAAAAAAGAAGCGAAAGGAAAAATTTATTTCATTTGCTACATTATTTTTTTTTATTTGAGTGGTTAATTGCTTTAAACATTCATTGGCGTTGTCTTTATTTGCAATGGGAAACAAAGACTGTATATACTCACATGATAATTCTTCATAGGACTCTTGAAATAGAGAAGCAAATTTTTCAAAATCTGAAATAGTAAATTCTGTGTATGAAGCAACTTTGACATCCTTTTCATTTTCTAATTTCAAATATGTTCCAAATATTTCAGGAAATTCATGTTGATTAATTATTTTTTGCTTTATTTTACTATCACAAAAGTTCCAGGCTTTTTTCAACCAAAACTTTACTCTTTTCATTTTGTTTTCAGGAGGCCTTATCATATGTTTTAGATTTACATAAGCTGCTATAAAATGATTAAGCATTTGTTCTGAGTTTTGAGTATCTGGTTTTACTATATAATAATATAAGCCATAAAAAAATTTTTGATTTGAATTTCTTTCACGATCAGAACTATATAACATTTTAATATGCCAGCTATATTTTTTGTCATATCTCTTTTTTTGACGTAATAAATAATTTATATATGATGGAGGTGAAGAAAAATGTTTCATATGCATGATTTCACAAAGAATTTGGATAGGTGACCTATGGTTTTCATCCATGTTAATTATTAAATTATCAGGAGGATATTTATTGAAATCATCAAGTAGCTTTGAAATGCTATCACTGTTTAGAGAATGATATACCTTTCCATATAATTTCCATGCTTGAAGATAGTCAGTTTGGTTAAACTTTCTTAAGGCTTCATCTAATATATTTTTATTATAGTCCTTTTTCATTTCTTTTATATGCAAATGATCTTGCGGCTTTTTCCTTTCAAACTTTTCTCGCTGACTTTTTCTTTCAACCGCTTCATGCTGCTTTTTCTTTTCAAGTGCTTCTTGTTGCATTTTCTTTTGTATTGCAAGCTCTTCCTGTTTTCTTTTTTCTATTTCAGAGGTTAACAATGCACCAAGCCCCCAAGCTTTCCTTATATTTTGATCAATCTCAGAAAAAATCGTTTTTATCTCAGAAACAGGTTTGTCTTGATAGGAATTTAAAAATTCCAATATTTTTGAATACTGATTAAATACATCGACTCTCATATCAATGTAAACTTTATTTATATTTAGTTTATCATTTATAATTTTGATTTGCTTTAAAGTTTCATCACGATTCAGACCTGGGCCCTCAGATAATCGCTTATAGGATTTTTGGTAGTAATAGTTTGCTATATAAAAACCAGCCAAGTAGTATAATCTTCTTGCATAAGGTTTGCTATTATTTTGTATATTGTTCATAAAGTTAGATAACATATCTGTGGGATGAAGATTCTCCTGTGTGTCAGCGGTTAAAGAGTTATAGCCCTTATAAAACTTAATTAAGTCTTCCAATTGCGTAGCAAACTGAAATTTGGGTTGAATATTGGGGCATTGAGATCTTGATTTATTATATCTTGCTAGGTATTGTTCACAAGATTTTAAATTTTTGGCGTATTGATTCTCATTTTCTTTATCTGGCAGTAATGCCTGAATGTCTATTTCATCAAATATACAGGCAAGCGGTTTGTGGCAATTGATATTCAAGCTATCAGTTAAAAAAGGAAACGAATTTTGGGCTGTATTTAAATAACTTAATGCTGAATTTAAGAGGTCACACGCTTGATTTCTATGTTCTGGTATCAAGCTTTTGGTGTATGATTTGTGATATTGTTGTAATGATCTTAATGCGTTTGAATTGGGTACATTCTGCAAATCCATTTTCGAAAAATTATCAAGTGACGCAATAATCTTCTCAACTTGTTGAACCGACTGATTCGTTTGGAGATTGATTAATTGAGTATTATAGTCAATAACAAGTTGATGAACTTGTTGCAAATTGTTTGCATTAATGTGTATATTATATTGACTGAATAACTCAATATGAGTGGCTAATTTTTTTGGATATTCCATATTAAAGGGGTCATTTTTGTATTTTTGTATTGTATTGTAAGCCAATTCTTTAATTCTTTGTTTAACTGTCTCATTTGACTTTATTGCATTAATGAGTTGATCATTTCTAATGTTCCCCAAAAAACCAACAAACGCATCTAAAGATTCGTTTAAAGAGTTATATGCATAATAAAATGCAATCAAATCATCCAATTCCTTTGGGTAATTAAAAATGGACTTTACGTTGGGGCACCTACTTTTAGCTGTATTATACCTGTCTTTGTATGATTTACAATCATCTAAATATTTGGCGTATTGACTTACGTTACGTTCAACAGGCATTAATGACTGAATGTTTATTTCGTCCAGCAGGCAGGCAAATGGTTTGTGACAACTGACATTTAAACTATCAGTTAAAAAAGGAAACGTATTTCTGGCTGTATTTAAATGATTTAATGCTGAATTTAATAGTTCACATGCTTGACTACTATTTTTTTGCTGTAAGCTTTGCTTATATAATTGGTGATATTGTTGCGAAGCTCTTAAAGCATTAGACTTGGGTACATTTTTTACGCCCATGCTTGAAAAACTATCAAGTATCGCAACAATTGTATTAACTTGTTGAGCAGAAGGGTTATTTTTTAAATTCTCTAGTTGTGATTTATAGTCTTTTACAAGTTGATGAATATTTTTTACAGAGGTAACGTCCATATCAATTTTTATATTGTACATCTGCAGTATGATATTCACTTTTACGATAAATTGTTCAGGGTAAACAGAATTAAAGGGGTCATTGATGTATTTTTCTATAGTTGGTTGAACAGCGTTTTGAAAATTTTTGCGCATCCTATCATTTTGAGTTATATTTATTCCTTGATTTCTTTTTTTGTATTTAATAAGCTGATCACAATCAAGCGGTATGACATAAAAAAAGGCTTCACCCAATAAATTAAGACATTCAGTATATTCCGAATCACGAATTGTAAGTTGTTTGGAAGCATATTCTAAATATAAGATTGCTTTATTCAGTGTAGACTGACTTTTATTTGCTTCAAATAATTTTAAGTATTTTTTTCCAATTTCAAAATAGCAATATTTGTTAAGAAGGCTTTCATTATTCCATCTTAAAACTTCGGATGTTAAAAGATTTTCTTCAGTTATGGTTTGAACTTCATTACTGATTTCACATTCAGAAGAACATGGTGCCGGGCATAAATAGAATATAAATAATAGTACAATACTTATTAAATATGAACCTTCTTTTGTAATATCTATAAAAAAATTCATTGTTTCACCTTATTGTTTCATGTGTATAAAAATATGGAACAAGAAAATTGCCCCTCAAAATCTACATTGAAAGAATAGTCATTGGTTAGTTTTTTTAAGCCAAAGATCTGTCCAAAATTTTTTTTCTTTTTTATTGATACACCTTTCAATAAATTGAATAAATAAATCCGTGTATTTCAGCTTTGCAGCGTTATCACTTTCAACACGATATGTGTATAATAATTGTTGTAATTTTGGGGTTTTCGTTTCATATTGGACTGTACAGTCAATATCATCAAATGCATTTTTTGCTTCATTGTAATTGGAAAAAACATTAACTTTTAAATTTTTTTGTACGAAATCGATTTTTCTCCATTCTTTTAAAAGTCCAACATTTCTGAGGTTTTCTGTATTTTTTTTACTTAATGCACTATTGTTCATATACATTTTTGCTAAAGCTAATTCTTTCTTTACTACATCTTGTCTATATGATGTTTGGTGTTTATTTTTGGGTATAGAGTCATAAGCAATACAAAGATTTTCAATCCAGTTTACGTAATCTTTTTCACCTTTACGAATAGAAGCAAATGCAAAGTAGAATCTAAAAGATTCGCTCGATCTTTCTTTTACATTAACTAGCTGTTTTACTTGAAAGCTCAAATCTATTAAACAGCTTTTGTCATTTTCATTTTCTATTTTTACAGTAGGAAAATTTTTTTGAATATATTCACAGGTTAATATTTCGTAGGACTCTTGAAAATTTTTAGAAAACAGTTCATAATTTGTTATACTTAGACCAGTAAATGCTTCATTAAATTGATTATCATGAACAATATTTGATTCGTCTATCTTCAAATATTCTCCAAATATTTCTGGAAGATCCTTTTTATGTTGATTAAATATATTGCTTTTTATTTCTTTACTAGTACATAGATCCCAAGCCTTTTTTAACCAAAACTTTACTCTTTTCATTTTGTTTTCAGGAGGCGTTGTCATCTTTTTTAGATTTACATAAGCTGCTTTAAAATGATCAATTGTTTTTTGAACGTCCGGTTTTACTATATAATAATATAATCCATAAAAAAATTTTTGATTTGAAGTTCTTTCACAATCGGTATTATCTAACATATTAATATGCCAGCCATATAAATCTCCATACTGTTTTCGATGATTAATTAAATAATTATTATACGCAAAAGCAGTCTGAAAATTTTTTATATGCATGATCTCACATAGAATTTGAATAGGTTGCTTATGCTTTATATCAATTTTTAGTATTGGATCTCTAGGAGGGTGTATATTGAATTTATTTAGTAATCTAGATAAGTTGGAACTGTCCAAGAAAGAGTATACCTCCCCATATAATTCCCATGCTTTAATATAGTCAGTTGCTTTAAATTTTTTTAAAGCACTGTCTAATTTCTCCTGATTTTCAGCAAGCACATCCTGCTGCTTTTTCTTTTCAGGTGCAACCTGTTGCTTTTTCTTTTCAGGTGTATCCTGCTGCTTTTTCTTTTCAGGTGCATCCTGCTGCTTTTTCTTTTGTATTGCAAGCTCTTCCTGTTTTCTTTTTTCTATTTCAGCAGTTAACAATGCATCAAGCCTCCAAGCTTGCCTTATATTTTGATCAATCTCAGATAATATCGTTTTTGTCTCAGAAACAGGTTTGTCTTGATAGGAATTGAAAAATTCCAATATTTTTGAATACTGATTAAATACATCAACTTCCATATTAATGTAATTTTTATTTAGCTTATCATTTATAATTCTGATTTGTCTTAAAGTTTCATCACGATTCTGACCGGGGCCTTTTGATAATTGTTTATAAGATTTTTGATAGTAATAGTTTGCAATATAAAAACCAGCTAGGTTGTATAATTTTTTTGCATAAAGTTTTTGATTATTTTGTATATTGTTCATAAAATTAGATAACAAATCAGTGGGATGAATATTCGGTTGGCTGATTAATGAATTATGTGCATTATAAAATTTAATTAAATCGTCCAATTGTGTAGGTAGCTGAAAACTGGTTTGTAGATTGGGGCATTGTGTTTTAACGTTGTTATAATTTGTTTGATATTTTTCACAAGTTATTAAATTGTTGGTGTATTGATTTTCGTTTTCAATATCTGGCATTAATTCTTGAATGTTTATTTCAAGCAAGAGGCAGGCAAGATTTTTGTAACAATTGATATTTAAACTATCAGTTAAAAAAGTAAACGTATTTCGCGCAGTATTTAAATGAGTTAATGCTGAATTTAATAGCTCACATGATCGACTTCTATTAGCTGACTGTAAGCTTTGCGTGTATAATTGGTAATATTTTTGCAAAGCTCTTACAGCATTAGATTTGGGTACATTCTGGACGCCCATTTCAGAAAAACTATCAAGTGAGGCAATAATACTATTAACATTTTGAGGTAATTGATTTTCTGTGAGAGTATTCAATTGATTCTTGTATTTATCAACTAATTGATTAATTGACTGTAAATTGTTTGCATTTATTTGTATATTATAACGACTGAATAACTGAATACTGGTGGCTAATTGTTCTGGATATTGACTATTAAATGGATCATTTATATAATTGTCTATTACAGTCTGAGCCGATTCTCTAATTCTTTGTTTAACTATTTCATTTGATTTTATTGCATTAGTAAGTTGTTCAGTTGTATTGGTATCCATAAAACCAATAAATGCACCTGGGGATTCGTCTAAAGAGTTATATGCGCTATAAAACTTAATCAAATCATCCAATTCTGCCGGGAAATGAAAAATTGGTTGTACATCGGTGCAATAATTGTTTTTAGCTGTATTATAACTTGTTTTATATGCTTGACAACCGTCCAAATTCATGACGAATTGATTTATATTATTTGGTAATAAAGACTGAATGTTAATTTCACTTAACAGGCAGGCAAGGGGTTTATGACAATTAATATCTAAACTATCAGTTAAAAAAGAAAACGTATTTTGGGCTGTTTGTAAATGATTGAGTGCTGAATCTAAAAGAGTACACGCTTGACTTCTATTTTCTGGCAGTAAACTTTGGTTGTTTAATTGGTGATATTGATGTAAAGCTCTTACAGAATCTGCATTTGGAACATTGTTGACACCTATGCTAGAAAAAAGATCAAGTAAACCAATAATGGTGTCAGGCGACTGATTAGAAGTTATTGTTTGTAATTGCGTATTATAGTTTTGTACAAGTTGAGGAATTTGGCTTAAATCGTTAACATCATCAATTTGAATATCATATTGGTTTAAGGTGTTAATATTGTTTAAGAAATTCGGATAATTTTGGTTAAATGGATTATTTATATATGCACTTATTTTGTTCTGAGCTATTTCTCTAAGACGCGTTTTTACTATTTCATTTAATCTTATAGCATTAGTAAGTTGATTACTTGTATTATTTATCATAAATATAATAATATTATCTAGTGATTCGGGTAAAGAGTTATAAGCACTATAAAACGCAATCAAATCATTCAATAGTGTTGGGAACTGTACTATGGGTTGAACATTGGGACATTTGTTTATTGCTGTATTATATCGGGTTTTATATTGGTTACAGGCAGATAAGTTATTGGCGTATTGGTTCCAGTTTTGTTCAGAAGGCATTAATGACTGAATGTTTGTTTCTATTTCACTCAACAGGCAGACAAGAGGTTGATGACATTCGATATTGTAAATATCAGTTAAAAAAGGAAATGTCATTTTGGCTTTATTTAAATTGCTAAATGCCATCCCTAATAGTTCACACGCATTGCCTGATGTCAAGCTGTTGGAATATAAATGATGATATTGCTGTAAAGCTTTTACTCCTATAGATTTTGGTATGTTATTGACACCAGATTTTTCAAAACTAACAAGTAAAGACATAATCACATTAACTTGTTCTTTCGATTGATTCGTTTCAAGATGTTGAATTTTGGTCTTATAATTTGTAATAAGATTGGGTATTCTTTTTACTGAATTCACATCAATGTTAAAAAATATATCACATTCTTGTGTTAATAAATTTAAATTATCTATTAATTTATCAGGATACGTCACATTAAATGGATCATTTTTATACGCTATTATTGTTTTTTGAAAAGAACTTTGAACATTATTTTTTAAATGATCATCTTTTTTTATTTTTTCACAATACTTAATTAGTGTATCAATATCAAGTGGTACACTAGACGTGATCGCTTTTAGAAATAAATTATGACACTCACGATATTTAGAATCTCGGATTGTTAGTTGTTCAGATGCATATTCTAAGTATGTTATTGCATTCTGTAATGTCATCTGGTTCTGATTGGTTTTAAAAAATTCAAAATATTTTTTACCAATCTCAAAATTGCAGTATTTATTTAAATAACCTTCTTGACTCCAGGCATTTATCTTGGTCCCAAAAACTCCTTCCACCGGAACAGATCTAATTTTTCCCTTGATTGGACAATTTGAGTGTGCGGAAGATGCACAGATACATAAAATTATAAGAATAATAGTATAATATTTACATTGTCTTATATGGCTTTCATGTTTCATTCTTTTTACTCCTATCGATCATTTATGAATAAAATCAATTCGATAATATCTCTTTAATTGGTCAATCATCTTCATTGTTTCATCAGCCAGGCTCATCATGTTATGATAGGGAACAAAATACTGACATCTTCCAGGATGTATTAAAAACAGGTTCAATTTGTTTATATCAGCATATAAAAAATAAAAATGCGCAAATGGTCCCGCTTTGCTCTTTTCAATATGCAACAGGTAGGTTTTTTTAAAATAGTTTTTTCTTCCTAAGTCATTGCGGATAACAGACAGTTTTTTGTGTGTCGTCTCTACAAAACAGGACAACTTTTGAATGGGATGATGATTGATATATATTGGTGCATCATGGATCAGTCTCTTCCGAATTAAGGCAATATCATTTTCTGATGTAAACAAATTTGAATGCATGTGTATTGTCACATGGATATTATCAGTTGTTTGGTTCATAATCCATTTGATAATTGATTTAAAATAATCCCTGTCATGATCAATATGCACCCTGTAATACCAGAAATGATTATCAAAGAATTGTTTTTTTAAGTAACTGGATTGTTCATCAACCAATTGAATGAGATGTATTTGTTTCAGGGGTTGAGGTTTTGTCTGTCGTATTGCACCAGAAAACTGATTCACATTTTCAGGTTTTTGAATAATCAGCACAAGAGTTTTACAATTGTTGAAGACCTGGGAAGCATTGTTTATTATTTTATGATGACTGCCTTGAGAATTATCTGATATTTGATTTGTATACAAGCGTACAATCTCGCTTATGTCTAAAGAAACAAATTCAATATTTTTATTGTATTTTTTTGACTGTGTTTTAATCAGCGTTTTCCAGGAATGAACCATATCACAGGGAATATCAGTTGTGTGATCCATACAAAAAACAATTGTTTCATTTGCCGCTGAAACGATTGAGATCATATTCAACGTCAGTAAAATGATTCCCCCAAAAAAATATTTCAAATGGTTCGCTGGCATACTAAAAACGTAATTTTTGAATGAACCTTTCTGAAAGAGAAAGATCCGCTTTCATTGTTTCCAATAATTCATAATTGTAGATTTCTCTTTCATCAGGAGAAAGCCGGACACGCGTATCAGACTGAAAGTATTTTTCCAACATGATTTTCAAATAATCAATGGCACGTTTGATGGGATATTGGTCACCAGGTTGCGTAAAATTTAGATTGATTAATGCGGGCTCAAGAATTTTATGAATGATATTTCGACCCATTTTCGAATCAACAAAAAGCTGGTAATGAACTCGTCGCCATAAATCTTTTATTTCATGCTGCTGATTAGGTGGTGCATTATCTGTATATTGAAGAAGGCGTCGAAAAAACAAAGGTGAGCCAGTTAAATGTTCTTCATATTTACCGCCGATCTCATTTCCACCCAGTTTTGGGGGGGGCTCTTTGGGATCAAGAGATTTTTTTATATCAGAAATTAATGCGTTAAACTCAGTAAATGCATTTTTCTTTTCAGCAAAAAGATCGGGCATGCACTGAACAGTAATCGGAAAGCTTTTGTTTTCCACAACGTGGAAAGGGACCATCCATGTGTTTAAACAGGTATTTTGGGAATAATCAAAAATTATTGTGTAGTAATAACTCCCCTGCATCAAATTGACTGAAGGTCGGCTGGTTGGAAAAGCGATATTGAGTATTTCAAAGTATTCTGAATAATCATAGGGAACAATTCTAATATTTCCTTTTAAAGCCGGGGTCTTATTTTCAATATCAAGATTGACAGTTCTTTCCAGATTTATTGGAATATTATTGATTTCAATTGGTTGACCAGAGTCAACTTCATCAGCAGTAATTTTATGAATTGGTGTTGTAATTCGATTTGAAATATTATTTTCGTAGGTAACAAGTACCAGCAAAATTCGAGAATCAGATTGTTCACGTACCATTAAAAAACAACTCCCATCGTCATCAATACGTGTGGATAAATTGGTTCTTTGTTTTTTTCTTCCAGATATAAATGGTTTAAAATCAACACTTGCAGTAAGACGTTGCCCCTTTAATAAATGTTTAATGGGACTGTTTATCGTAAACAAAATTTTCTTTTCACCAATGGGAAAATCTTTGATTTGATATTGTTTTATGTTATCCATCTCTTTG
>Ga0272440_1003734_pt1 | contig 11231 bp, 11 predicted proteins | sample SSMMMBAug17_FD_192440 | JGI IMG/M metagenome (GOLD analysis project Ga0272440, IMG submission 192440) | Marine sediment archaeal communities from Little Sippewissett salt marsh, Falmouth, MA, United States - SSM-MMB-Aug17 | ecosystem: Environmental > Aquatic > Marine > Wetlands > Sediment ... | reverse complement strand
TTGTTGCTCCGGATGGTGTACTTCGCCTGGTTCCTTTTTCTTCCCTGCATGATAAGAAGAAATTTTTAATCGAAAAATATGCCATCGTCACCATTCCCTCAATTAATATGACTGATACAACGTCATCACAATACAACAAAGAAGAAACAGAAACCCTTGTTGTGGGATTATCTGATGCTGTACAGGATTTTTCAGCCCTGCCCAGTATCAATGAAGAACTCCGAGATATCAAAAAAATCATGAATGGCAAAACAATGTATAAGAATAGCGATTATACAATTGCCAATGTTCAAAATGAATTTAAAACCAATGACTATAATATCGTACATTTTGCCACACATGGTGTCTTTGGCGGCACTGGAAAGAATTCATTTTTACTGACCTATGAAGGCCAGTTAGACATGAATAAACTGGAAGACTTGATGTCTCTGGGCAAATACCGAAATCATCAAGTGGATATGCTGACCTTGAGTGCCTGTCAAACAGCACTGGGAAATGAACGTGCAGCATTGGGGCTTGCCGGAGTAGCTGTCAAAGCCGGGGTGAGAAGTGCTGTGGCAACACTCTGGTATGTTGATGATCAGGCAACATCATTGGCCATTCGAGAACTGTATCGACAGTTGAAAAAGGATAATATGACCAAAGCACAAGCCTTGCAAAATGCCCAAAAAAAATTACTTTCAATGCACAGGTATTGGCATCCCATTTATTGGGCGCCATTTTTGTTGATTGGGAGTTGGATTTAAATCTGTTGGATGGCTTGGCAATTATAAGTAAGCGATCAGAAGTTTTCGGGTAGATAAAAGTATAACCTTCCGGACTATGTTCGACCGCCTGGTATTGCGCGTGAATGGGGGTCACATCTTGATTATTGCATTTAATTTGGCTTGGCAACCAAATTAAATGCAATAATCAAGATGTGAACCCAATCAGCCCGAACTGTTGAAAAAATTACGTTTTCGTTAGCCTGACGGCTATGGGCTTTAGCTGTTCTTGCAATTACCGAGATCATACATTTTTATTGAAGATTAATTTTTTGTCATACCCTGCGAATAAGGAAGAAGATGAATAAGATGAAATGAGACACTTTTAATTCATCTAATTCATCTTCTTCAGCGTAATCCTGGTTCAAAAAAAAAGGAATGCAATTTATTAAATGAGGAACTTATTATTAGAGATTTCCTAAATCTCTTAGAAATATAGCGTATAAAAAGAGATCTTCAAATCAAGATATTACGCAAACCTTTTATGTTCAATGCCAAGTTTTCTTATGCGCGCTCGCAAAGTGGATGGATTCATATCAAGCAATTCAGCTGCCCCGCCGGGCCCATCAATTTTACCTTTTGATAATGTTAGACTCTTTTGAATATGTATGACCATCATCTGCGCCATCGTTAAAAAGGGTTCATCCGAAATGCCATGATTATCTATATCTTGACTTTGATCAGATACGTTTTCTGATAAATTTGGGAATGTCAGCGGTGCACCTTTACATAAAATCAAGGCTCTTTCTATGACATTTTGAAGTTCACGTACATTTCCAGGCCAGTTGTAATTTATAAGCTGTTCCATTGCGCGGTTCCCTAAAACTGGCTGAAAGGGGAGGTTCATCTCGAATAATTTATTGTTGATCATGTATTGTACAAGGGCAGGAATATCAGTCTTTCTTTTTCGAAGCGGCGGGATTTCAATTGGAAAAACATTGAGTCTGTACCACAGATCAGGTCTGAATTTTTTTTCATTAATCATCACCAGCAAATCCCTATTTGTTGCTGCAATCACGCGAACATCCACTGGAATTGTCTGAGTGCCGCCCACACGTTGAATCATTTTATTTTGAAGCGCCCTTAACAGTTTTACCTGGGCGGCAAGTGTCAGTTCGCCAACTTCGTCAAGAAATAATGACCCCTTATTTGCCTGTTCAAAATATCCAGCCCGCATTTGTCCTGCGCCAGTAAAAGCACCTTTTTCATAACCAAATAGTTCACTGTCTAACAATGATTCTGGAATTGCGCCACAATTCACACAGACAAATGGGCCATCCATTCGATTGGATGCGCCATGCAATAAATTGGCCGCCAATTCTTTTCCGACGCCTGTTTCTCCTGTGATTAACACTGGACTGTCCAGCGGCGCAACCTGCTCAATTTGATTTAATATGTTCCTTAATCCATTTTGACTGTTCAAAACCAAATCAATTCTTTGATATTCAAGTAAATCTCTAATTTCTTTATGTTTAGACAGTTTCTGCGGGGCTTTTCTGTTTTCTTTTAATTGTAATAATATCTGATGAATCACTTCAACAAAAACATCATTCAGCAGGTTGGCAAAGGCGATATGCTCTGGTTGATATCGATTCTGACCATATGCAGCAAATACTAGACCTGCATACTTTTTTATGCCAGTTTTGGTGTAAAATATGAGTGTGGACACACTGTCTTTCACCCTAAAAAAATTGATCACTTCTTTTGCGTATGATATTTCTTGAGAATTATTAAATGCCAGGGGGCTGATTGTGTTTGCGATTAATTCTCCAAATGTTTTTTGCCCTGTGGCACTTATCTGAATAGACTCATCAAGCAATATGGCTTTCTTGTTTATTACAAAAGCTTTGTAGTTTAGAATACCGATATCTGGCCTATATATGGCCATACTCATTGTGTCGATTGGCAGATAATTGGATAGCAGTTTATAGATCTCTATCAATATACGCCCTGAATCATATCTCTGATATATTATTTGGGAGATTTTTTGCTTTATGTCATTTATCACTTTTTCCATAACAATCCACTTTCTTTTTTTTATTCGTCATATATGACGAATCCGCCAAATATTACAGTAACTACCTATCAAATATAACAGGTGTAATCAATGAATTTTTATAACTTTCTGAATTATTACGATAATTAATATGGCATTGGTATTGCTTTATCTGTTGATAACTTTTGTGTAGAGACACAGCATGCTATGTCTCTACAGTATAATGCCTAAAAAAAGGAGTATATTTATGGAAGAAAAGATATTTGAATCAATTAAAACGCAAATCCTGGCATTTAATGAACCTCAATTAATTGAAGAAATAAATGAAGCCCTGGGTATGGGGATCAGTCCGGCTGATATTATTGCTAAAGGATTATCATCAGGACTTGAGATTGTGGGTCAAAAATTTGAAAATGGAGAATTTTTTCTGCCAGAATTGATGCTTAGCGGGAATATAATGAAAAACGCTATAGACAAATTAAGACCGCTGATGGTCAACAGTAATGGGCATTCTCTTGGAAAAGTAATGCTTGGCACTGTTGAAGGTGACATACATTATATTGGAAAAAATATTTTTAGCGCTGTTTTGGAAGGTGATGGATATGATGTTTACGATATTGGTGAAGATGTGCCGCCTCACGTTTTTTTGGCAAAAGCAAAGGAGATAGATCCTGATATTATTGGCATGTCTGCCTTGATTTCAATTGCTGTTACAAAAATGGCTGAAACCATTCTTCTATTAAAAGATCATGATATCAAATCAAAAATTGTTGTGGGCGGAGCTGCTGTAACCTCAAAAAATTCAAAAACAATCGGTGCTGATGGCTATGGTTTTGATGCCTGGCAAGGTGTCCGAATGGTCCGCAAGCTCACTGAAAGGAGTGTGTAATATGAAACGTGATTATTCTGCCTGTTTGGAAAGAATTTCCAATACTATCGTTGGCATTACCCCGGATAGAGTGCCATTAATTTATCTGACCTCAGAAGATATTTCTGCCAGAATTGCTGGAATCAGCATCAGGGAAATGCTGTCAACGCCAGAATTACTGGCCGACAAAACAATCATGATTAATGACTTTTTAGGCGGTGATGGCATGGCCACTGCTGTTAATGTGTATTGCGGACCTTTGGAAGGTTTGGCTTATGCGATTGTTAATAATAAAAAAGAAGCCTTTGTCTGGAAAGACTATACATCACCTTTTGTGCGTGAAGGTATAATCTGCAAAACCGAGGAAGACATTGATAATCTTCAGATACCAGATCATACACAAGTTGAACCCTGGCCGACACTATTCAAGGCAATCGCGATCATACAGGAAAAAACAGGTATAGGACTGGATCAGTTTTCCCCAAGTCTCACCTGGTCGAGCGTTCAAATGCTAAGAGGAAGTCAGGCATATATTGATGTCAGGTTAAATCCTGAGCTTTTATTGGCCTTGTGTGAAAAAATTTATGCGTCTCAATGGGACTATTATCAAGCCTATTGCAAAATTGCAGGACAGCCGGGATTTGCATTTCAATGCACGTATGCTTTTAATCAACATATGCTCAGCTTTGAAGATGCCTGGAAATTTGAAGGCCAGTTTATTGTCAGGTTTGCAAAACAGTCCGGTCTGCCAATGGTTATTCATAATTGCGGGTTCAAGCCCTATCATATTGAATTAATAGAAAGACTTCAGCAAGAGGGCGTTACAATCCTTGCCTTAAATGCCAGTCATCCGCTGGATATTGACTGGTGGGTTGAATTCAGAAAAAAATTTCCAGAAATTACTATCATGGGCGGTCTGCATGTGAATGCTGAAATGGAGAATGGTACTGAGGAAGATGTTGCAAATCGGGTGAAAGCGGTTATTAAAAAATTGGGGAATGACAGCAGATTAATTATCACTCCCACTTGCTGCATGCCTTGGCGAATCCCCCTCAGCAATATTAAGGCTGTTACTGATACTGTGGAAAAATATGGAAAATATCCAATCAATATCTGACATTAACAGGAGGTTACAATGTTAATTGTAGGAGAACGCATTAATACATCAAGAAAATCAGTTTCAATCGCAGTAACAGATAAAAATATTGAATTTATTAAAAATGAAGTCCAAATTCAAAGTCAGGCAGGCGCAGATTATATTGATATCAACGCGGGCACTTTTGCTGATAAAGAGTCAGAAAAACTGTCCTGGCTCATTGAAATTGTTCAAGAAACCACCAGTTTGCCAATTTGTATAGACTCCGCAGATCCCAAGGCAATAAAACAAGTACTGCCAATTATTAAACAAAAGCCCATGATTAATTCCATTACACTTGAAAAGAAACGATTGGATATATTACTTCCTGTCATTTTGGAACATCAATGCAAAGTAATTGGATTATGTCAGGCAGATGGGAAATCTGCGCATACAGATTCCGAAAAGGTTGAAATGGCAGATCAGTTAATTCTGGCTTTAGTTGAAGTCGGCCATCCTCTGGATGATATTTACATTGATCCATTGGTTTTTTCGGTTGCAACTGATACCCTATCAGCCTGTCATACGCTAAATGCAATTCGTAAAATAATGAAAAATCATCAGGGTGTTCATACCATTTGTGGATTGACCAACGTTTCTTATGGGCTGCCTGTGAGAAAACTTGTGAATCGTACCTTTTTAATTTCTGCAATATTGATGGGACTGGATGCTGCAATCATTGATCCGACTGATAATCAATTATTTGCCTCTTTAAAAGCATCATTGCTGATAAATGGCAAGGATTCATATGCGATGGCGTATCTCAAAGCTTTTAGAGAAGGTCGTTTTAATAATTCATAATTCAGGAAAATAATATGTTTGATGGTAACACAATAATCATTCAGAATTTAGAAGAATACAGGCAAAATCAACTGTTCCTGCCGCCAGATGATTCAAAATGGACTGATAATACCCTGCTGCAAATGGGATACCCAAGCCTGGATCATTCAAATGCCAGGGTTGTGAAAATGGTGCATGAAAGTATTGATGCACTAAAATCATTATGTTCGCCGACTTTTTTATTCAAAACCCAGGCATTGAGTGGTTTATCAAAAAGCGGCATTCAAACCCAATCCTTTCAAATTGAAAGTCTCAAATGGCGTCATGTCGCATCAAAGTTAAGCGGAATTCAATTGGTCTGCTGTTTTGCTTTGACACTTGGGCCTGAGTGTGAGGAAAAAATGAAAGCACTGGGCCCGAATGAAATCATGTTAACATTTATTTGGGATGCCCTGCTTTCGACGCTGGCTGAGCATTTTGCAGGTCAGGCTGAAACGTATATCGCGTATCTGTGCAATACACAAGGTTTATTAAATACCAGGCGTTTCAGTCCTGGATATTGTGATCTGAATTTAATTCAAGGTCAAAGCGCAATTTTCAAATTTTGTCAGCCTGAAAAGATTGGTATTCATTTAAATGATGGTGGTTTGATGATACCAAGAAAGTCTGTTACCGCTTTTGTGCTGATTGCTGAAACAATGGTTTATAAATATCCATGCAGTTTTTGCAGGCAGAAATGTGATCATTGCCTGTAGGCCGAACGTCCCCAATTTGAATTTAATAAATGCACCTGAACAACCAATATGCCATTATTTATCTGAGATCGCTTCCATTCAATTATTCCATCCCAGTGATTTTTTATCGTTTTTGCCACTTTGATTATTGGCTCAAGTCGGCTATGCGTAGCCCAGAAATACCATTTTTGTAATAATAAAGATAAATTCCTCTTCAGTTCAGTTTGAGATTCATAGATTTTTTGAAAACTTTCTCGGATAGTTAGCGCTTTTACAGTTTTTAAGTTCAATTTTGGCAAAGATATTTCTTTTAATTAAAGAATCATCAGTGTATATATATCCTGCTTTGGCGATTGCGAGATGTTTCCGAGTATTTGAATTATACCAGTTATATTTATTTATTTTCGGAATTCACCTTATTTCTCCGACTTTTTGTGAATGCACCTTTCGATAACAATTTCAACTTCTGAATTAATTGCCATTTTTTCCGGGTCAACAGCTATCTCATAACCATAATTTCCCTGATAGGGATTTTTCAGTTGCGAACATAAATTTAATACAGCTGTCCGATCAGCATAAAGGAGGTAAGAGCGATGTTAAACTTTGATCTATCTGATACCAGGGCAGGTGAAGAATTGATTGATATGGGGCGTGTTGAAGGACGACTTGAAGGTCGTCAAGAACTGTTATACACTCAACTTTTCAATCGATTTGGCAGTGGATTACCTGTAAATAGAGAAACGTTGGTTGATATAGATGATACTGTAATCAATAGCCTTTCAAATGCCATATTTGATTTTAAAACTGCTGATGACGTTGTCCTTTGGTGGCGCATGAATGCCAATGGAAAAAATGAGAACAGATGACTGGATTTTTCTTGATACATGAAGAAATCTCCCCCAATTCGGCCAGGTCTGGTTCTAAAAAAAATATATGTGACCTTTCTTCACTCGGAGACGCACAGGGAGTAAATTGGGGGAGTAAACAGGGGACGTCTATGATTTTATGCTTTTATCGGCTGAAAGTTGAAATTTTCAAAGAAAAGCATAAAATCATAGACGTCCCCATTTATCCCCCCTACATTGTTCTTTTCTTTGGGTACAAAATCGCTTGACATTTTAGAATCAATAATTTATACGATACGTAATACAGGGTACAAAATGGAAAACGCTATAAATGATTCGAGTGTAACCAAAGTTGCCGGTTGAACCGAAACCAAACCTATGAGAAAAACCAATAAGGCAACCCACATCTATTCAAAATGGGGAACGTGTTTTTCGAGTATTCATATGTTACCCGATATCCAAAAAGGTGTTGTAATCATGAAAGAATTTTTTCGATATTTTGGCTTTACCTGAGGCATCAACAATACATCTGCCCGGGTTTGGTGGGTCATAGACTGAGCTGAAAGATCGAAACGCAACACTTTCCTTCAAAACATTTCTTCAAATTTCAATCATTCATGCTTAAGAATAGTCTATCCTTATAGTATGCACATAATGGTGCTATTCTGAAACGTTCTGTGAACCTTTCCAAATAATTACATGAATAATTACAAAGAATAAAGGAGTCTTATCATGAATAATAACATGATCAAGCTTATGAATGATGGTTTTGATGGAGAACCTTCAAAACGTGTATTACACTATGTCAAAACGAAAAAGGAACAGAATTATCCAATTGTGGGAATTTATTGTGGCTATGCGCCTATTGAAATGATTCAATCTATGGGAATTGTTCCGGCAGTACTTTGTTCATTTTCCAATATTCCTATTGAATCAGCAGAAACTGTACTTCCGGCAAATTTGTGCCCTCTCATTAAATCCAGTTATGGATTTATAATTGAAGGTACCTGCCCTTTTTATTCACTTGCTCAGGCAGTCATTGCTGAAACGACATGTGATGGCAAGAAAAAAATGTTTGAGTTGATTGCTGATATTAAGCCCACTTTTGTAATGGATTTACCTCAATTGCCTGATGAATCATGTGCCAAAGATAACTGGAAAAACATGATTCTCAATCTTAAAGCATTTCTTGAACGTTCATTTGATCGAAAAACATCTGATGAACAAATCGAGCGATCCCTTCAATCTGCAAACCGAAAAAATCAATTAATGGAAAAAATTTTTTCCTTTGCTGCATTTAAACCCTCAATTATTTCCTGGCAGGAAATGTATGATATTGGATTCATTGCGTTGCCATCAACCGGCGAGGAGATCATTCCTACGTTGACACAATTGATTGAAAAACTGGAAAATCGTGTAAAAGAAGGCTTTTATTTTGGAAATCATGATTCACCCCGCGTATTGGTCACAGGTTGTCCCATTGGAGGTGATGCCACAAAAATATATAATATTATTGAAGCTTCTGGAGGCGTGGTTGTTGTGCCGGATTCTTGTACTGGCATGAAAACTTTTATGGGAAAATTTGAAGAAAATACAGGTGATCCCATTGGAGCCCTGGCAAATCGCTATTTGAACATACCTTGTGCATGCATGACACCCAATAATAAAAGGTTGGATGATCTTTCGAACATGATTGATACATTTCAGCCTGATGTGGTGATTGATTTCGTGTTGCAGGCCTGTCATGCATATAATGTAGAATCCTATAAAGTGGGGCAGCATGTCAGCGAAAAACATGGCCTACCTTTTCTAAAGATAGAATCTGATTATTCAGATGGCGATATCGGTCAATTAAAAACCCGAATTCAGGCACTTTTTGAAAGTGTATAGGATGTGAATGATGAAATATGCTGGAATTGATATCGGTTCACGAACCATTGAACTGGTTATTCTTGAATCAGGAAAGATTTATGAGAAATATCAAACAAATACTGGCTATGATCCTGTTCAAGCTGCCAGCCAATTACTGAATGGTCATCACTATGATTGCATTATGGCAACAGGTTATGGCCGCGAGCTTTTTCAAATGGCGTATGAATCTCAAACAGTTACAGAAATAAAAGCCTATGCCAGAGGCGTAAAAGAAATTTTCCCATATGCCCAAACCATTCTGGATATCGGCGGGCAGGATAGCAAGGCCATATCTCTTTTGAATAATGGCAAAATTAAAAAGTTTGAGATGAATGATCGTTGTGCCGCAGGAACAGGCAAATTTTTAGAAGTCATGGCCAACGCACTGGGGTTTAGTATTGATCAGTTTGGTGATGAGGCCTTGAAAGCGACAAAAGATCTAAAAATTAACAGCATGTGTACTGTATTTGCAGAATCAGAAGTTACCTCACTTATAGCCAAAGGTAACAATAGATATGAGATCGCCAGGGGCTTACATGCATCTGTTGTCAGGCGAGCGGTCAGCATGATGAAACGTATATCGATCACTGGTGAAATCGTTTTTGCCGGTGGTGTGGCAAAGAATGCATGTATTCGTCATTTGCTTGCTGATGCTTTAAATCAGGAAATCAAAGTGCCTGATGCCCCCCAATTTGTTGGGGCTATAGGTGCTGCATTATTGGCAAGAGACTAAACAATGGAAATTATGTTTGTCTGTCCTGAAAAAAATGATATTTTTCAAACCAAACATTATCATATCTTTAATAACAATGGTATTCAAATAGATGCGAATGGGAACAAGAGTCTGGATGCCAGAATTAAACTGGACAATCCCTGCCCATTGTGTGGAACATATCATGAATACCATGCGAATGAATTGATGTGTCCTTTTTCTGGATAACATGCCAATTTATTTATATAAAGGAGTCTTTTCTTATGAAAGAAATTGATGCACGGGGACTGGCATGTCCTGCGCCAGTTTTACAAACCAAAGCTGCTATTGATGAAAAAGATGTCGCAGTAATAAGTGTCATTGTTGATAATGAAGCCGCAAAGCAAAATGTTTGCCGATTTTTAAATTCAAATCATTATCAAACTGACATCAGGGAAAATCGCGACAATTTTATCATTACAGGAAAACTTACGAGTTCATCATTGCCCCAAGAAGAAAAGGTGGTTCCCAAACAATCTGACAATAAAAAGATTATGGTGATGTGTGCCACAGATCGAATGGGATTTGGTGATGATGAATTGGGCTTAAAATTAATGGTCAGTTTTATTAAAACATTGAAAGAGATGGGCCCTGAGTTGTGGCGTCTGGTTTTCGTTAATAATGGGGTCAAGCTGACAATTGAAGGTTCTGAAGTTTTATCTATCTTGCAGGAGTATGATAAAGAGGGGCTTCATATACTGGTTTGCGGCACCTGCCTGACCCATTTTGGACTACTTGATAAAAAACGCGTGGGTGAAACCACCAATATGCTTGATATCATTACCGCAATGCAACTGGCGGATAAAGTGATTAATATTTGAGTGAACCTTATGTTCGCCCATCGTACATAGGAACGAAAGCGTTATTAGTTCGAGGGCGAACATAAGGTTCGCCCCTACATCGGGCTGGCACATAAGTAAATGGGGAACTTATGGAATTGGGGTCAGAGTAAAATTAAGCTTAAACAGATAACTGAATTTTACTCTGACCCCAATTATTATGACGCTGTTCTTTTACTGGAATATCAACTAAAGTCAGGAATTTGTTAAAGAAAAGCATAAAATCATAGACGTCCCCTATATGGCCTCTTTGCATGATGTGATGGTGAATTCCAGACTACTGCTCTTGCAATTCATGCTATATCTTATACGATCAGCAATTTAACGTCTTGTTAATTATTAAGTAAGGTGTCCCTCGGAATTTTTCTGGGGTAAAACGAGCTTATACCCAACACCATATATAGATTGAATAAGTTCTTTATGCCCAAAGAATTTTTTTATTTTTTTACGTAAGTTTTTAATATGAAAATCAATGGTTCGGTTATAACCTTCAAAATTATAACCCTGAACATTCCTGACAATTTTTGATCTTGAAAATACTGCCCCGGGATTCGAAAACAAGCACGAAAGTATAGAGAATTCACAAGGCGTTAAATCAATGCTGTTTC
>Ga0272440_1003733_pt1 | contig 11232 bp, 7 predicted proteins | sample SSMMMBAug17_FD_192440 | JGI IMG/M metagenome (GOLD analysis project Ga0272440, IMG submission 192440) | Marine sediment archaeal communities from Little Sippewissett salt marsh, Falmouth, MA, United States - SSM-MMB-Aug17 | ecosystem: Environmental > Aquatic > Marine > Wetlands > Sediment ... | reverse complement strand
CTATCAAAATCTCCTGACTGCAATATCCAATTAGACCCATCAGCAGAAGTCATAATGCGATTTGCTCCATCTTGAGCAACTGCTACAAATAAACCATTACCATAAGCTACATCTACCCAAGTGTTATTTGCAGCAATGGTACTGCTTGAAAAATTCAAATCCTTAGCAAAAACATTCCCTTTTATATCTAAAGTTTGATCAACTAAATCCCATACTAAATTATCCGTATTACCAAGATCTCCAGATCCATCATTCATTTGAAGAGAACCAGTAGTTCCACTTGCTATTTTTGCAACAGATTTCCATTCCCCATCATTATCTTTAATTTCTATTTTTCCATTTTTATCTCTAATACCATAACCTGCTTCCCCAATGGTAGTGCTAAAATTAAAATAATCATTATTAATAAAAAATCCATCTCCTATAAAATAATCCGCCTGTACAAAACCTCCTTTTATAGAATATACTTCAAAAACTAAATCAACATTTGACATACTATCGTCATAATAAATAGCACCACCAGAATATTTATCTCCATCTGTTTGCCAAAAACGTAACATATCAGAACCATTACCAAAAAAACCAAAAGTATATTTTCCTCCTGGAATTAAATAAATTTCGTCACTAATAATAAACTCATTCCACTGATTATTAACCAAAGTAACAGGTTGAGAATTAAGAAGTTCCCCATTATAGCCCTCTCCTTGATAAATTCTGAGTTCTACACTAGAGATATCAGGATTTGCTATTTCAACTCTTATTTTAGTTAAAACACCACCATTTTCTGCTGTAAAAGATTGACCAATATCAGAGCTTGCAGAATTATTATATTTCTCATTACAAAAAATATCTAAAACCTCTTCTGTCTCATGAAGAACAAGATTACCATGCATATCCAATACGATATTATTGGTAGTGGAGCCAATATTCATTTCATTACTAACAGTTAAAACATCTCCCCATTCACCATTACTATTCTTAACCTCCATTATTCCATTATTGTCTCTAATGCCATAACCTGTTTCTCCAGTTGTCGTACCAAAATTTAAATATCTATCTGATCCAGAAAGAATAGTATTTCCATAAACATCTAATTTGGCTAATGATGTTGGACTAGTAGTGCCTATTGTCAAAGCACCATTAGAACCTAATAAAACTATATCAGACCAAGATCCATTATCATCTTTTACTTCTATATTTCCATTGTTATTTCGAATACCATATCCCCGTTCTCCTGTGGTAGTACTAAAATTAAAATAACTATCATTAATAAAAAATCCATCCCCAACAAAATAATCCGACTGTATAAAACCTCCTTGCCTTGAATATATTTTAAAACGTAAATCTTCTAATAATTTTTCCCCACTAAGTCGCTGAGAAGTACCATCTAAATATTGATCTCCATCAGAAACCGGAAACTGAACAGCATAATCTGCAATAAAGAAAAAACTATATTTTTCTCCTTCCGTTAAATAAACTTCATCAGAAATGTTAATATCATTCCACTGGTTAGCCATTAAATAAACAGTCTGTGTGGCAAGAAGCTCTCCATCTAAACCTTCTCCTTGATAAATTCTCAACTCTGCATTAACGCCAGCTACATATGTATGGACACTAATTTTAGATAAAATACCAGTATTATGCACAATAAATGATTGTCCTAAATCTTCTCCTATTAGAAAATCTGTTGACGGATAAACACAAGAAATATCTAATATGTCTCCTGTCTTACTAGTAATAATATTACCCTGTATGTCAAATAAACCTTTATTCTCACTGGAACCAATAATTATCTCATCACCACTAATAACTCTATCCCACTCTCCATCACTATTTTTCACCTCTATTGTTCCATCATTATCCCTAATACCATATCCCGTTTCACCTGTTGTAGTTCCAAAATTTAAATATCTATCAGACCCTGATAATATAGTATTTCCATAAACATCTAACTTAGCTGACAATGTTGGACTAGTAGTTCCTATTGCTAAACCTGAAAAACTACTTGTAACAGTAAAATGATTCTCTCTATCTAGATAGGCTAAAGTACTGCTACCTTCTAAATCATCAATTGACACATCTTCGATTGATAAATTAGAAGACCCTGTAAATATACTCTGCCAATCCCCATCACTATTTTTAGCTTCTATACTTCCATTATTATCCCTAATACCATAACCTGTCTCTCCTACCGTATCTCCAAAATTTAAATACCTATCCGATCCAGAAAGAATAGCATTTCCATAAACATCTAACTTAGCTAGTGATGTTGGACTAGTAGTTCCTATTGCTAAATTACCATATGCATCTAAGAAAAAAATCGTATTTGAATTATTTTTTATATCTAGTAAATTACCTGTTCCTTTTTGCTCTAAATTTAATAAAGTATCACTAGATGTAGCTACCAAAGAAGCACTAGTATCACTACGTAAAAAAGAACTAGAATCAAGTCCATCTAATTTATCTGAATCCAATGAATAAATAGATGCTCCGATTTTTTTACGTGGCTCCATCTCTCCATCATTATTAAAATCCACACCTAGATATATATCCTCTGAAAAATCAATGTCATCAAAACTATTTACTTCACCCAACATTACACTAAAAACTCCATTAATAACAGTTACCATTCTCTCTTCCTCCCAGACAGCTTCCCCACCTGAATCTTGATTATATATTTTAAAAACTACAGCATAATCATCATCCATTATTATATCCCCGGAATTTTCAAAAATCGTAGCTTGGTAATTTATAGTTTTATTTGCAGCATAAACAATATTATTCTTAGATAACAAAAACATCATCATAAAAAATGATAATAAAAATAAACTTAATCGTTTTTGTCTAATAAAATTTCCTATCATTACGCTTAAATCTTTTTTTTATTTTAGAAATAAAAAATAATACTATTAATAAAAACAGAGATATCTTCAAAAAATTCATATACTTAATTTCCTTTTTCAAATTTATATTTTCATTAATAATATTATTTTCCACAAAAAAATTATCACTCTTATATTCAAAAAATCCACTTTTATTAACCTTTATAAAATAGTTACCTTCGGGAACCATAAATCCATATTCTCCATCACTACTTAAAAAAGGATTATATTGAAAAAAGTTTTCTCCATTCCATTTTTCTGTTACACCATTATCTAGAACCTTATAAATGGTAATCTCAGATTTTGGTAAAAAATCATCTTTATATAAAATTTTACCTGATTCTAATATGTTTAAACTTCCAATTATAGGTTTTTTTATAAGCTTTGATTGACAATTATCATCAACAGAAACATCGAAACTTAAATCATATTTTCCAATTTCTGAGGGAGAAATAAGACTAGCTTGAAAATAACCATCTTTCTTTTTCAAAAAATATTTTTGTTTCTTGAAAAATACATCTTTAGAAGAATCATCTAAACTAATTTCAAAAATAATTTTTGATATATTGTCATCTTTTCCAACATAACGAACGTCAAACTCACTTTTTGATAATAGATTAATTTCTTGATTTTTTTGATTTAGAATAATATTTCTTTGACCAGCAAAAAAACGAAAATCTTGAAAATTTATATCTAAATCTCTTTCATTACTACACTGCAAATCAATATTACTTTCAACTTGTTTTTTTTGATTTTGATATTGAAATTTTTTAAATTTATTTTTTAAGTATTTAGGATTATTATCTAATAAAGCAAACAAGGTAAAATGATTCACATTAGCTTCAATTAAATTATTTTTTTTATCAACAACACTAAGTACAACAACCCATTTTTTTTTCTTTTCATCATAATAATTAATAGCCAAACTTTCTTCTTCTATTCCTTGAATCTGATTTTCAGTATATGTAATCGAAATCGTAATATCTTTTTCAAACTTTCTAACTTCTTGATCATTAACAAATGCTTTGAATTCATAAATATGATCTCCAATAATATTCTTATTTTCTAAACTTTCTTTAATTTGATCAACTTCTTTAGAAACTAAGTCAATATTCTTTTTAATAGGATTAATAATAATATTTACCTGATCAGACTCATCTACCTTATCTCCAAAAATATCATTATCAACTTTTAGAGCTACAACATTATCCTGAGTTATAGTTTTTATCAACACCTCTTCATTAGGTTTTGCGATTTCTATTTTTTGAATAACTTTTAAATCTTCAATATTTTTTATTTCTTTTTTTTGTTTTTTAGGAATCACAATCGAAGTTAAAGCTCCTGAAGATAAGTTACCATCATTATCGTAAGCAAAAATTGTATAATAATACTGAATACCAGAGATTATATTTTTATCATGAAAAATTTCTTTATTATCATTAAAAATAATTAATTCACTATCATCTTTTTCTGGATAATCAATATGTGATTTTAAAATTTTTACTGCTAAAAATCTAGAATCAATAGGATTCGTCCATTCAAGAATAACCTGATCGTTCTCTGTGTTATATCTTGCTTCAAAACCTGAAACATTTTGATCAAATATTTCTTTACCTAATAATTTTTCAGTTCGAAAGTTATAAATATTACTATTGAATTCTTTATTTTCAACATTTTTTTCATCTAAACAAGTTATTTGAAAATGATATATAGTATTTGGAATTAATTTTTCTAATTTTATGTTATAACTTCTACTTGAATTTAAATTATTTAAAATCTGATCCATCAAATCAACGGTTTTTCCCCATTTCAATTGACACTTAGCACTATAATTCATGTTCCAAGTGATTTCTGTCATATTCATATCAGATCTAGCATTTACATTATAAATCTGCAAAAACTCTTCTTCTCTTACTTCTTTGTTTTGATTATTATTTATAAAAAAACTACTATTCCCTTTACTTTCTAATTGACAACTACTCCATCGACAATTATTACATGTTTGTGTTCCTTGAATATTATTTATTGAACAAGCACGACTGCTTTGAATATCTACTTCACAATCTTCTATTAATTCTTCTCTACCATTAGGGGATTGAATAATTCCATCACCACAATAAGTGAATTTACAATTACTATCACATTTTTCTGTAGCATCATTTTCTTTACCTAGGCTAGTATTATCACAATCTTCATAATCTTCTTTGTTTCCATTACCACAAGAACTCAACATTGTTAATCCTATAGAAATGTCTTTTGAAGTATCACCATACAATTCTTGTACTTGAAAAAAAATACAAAAATAAATTATCAATAAAAATATATTTTTTGTTTTAATTATTCGAAACATATAAACCCTCCCCTTAAACAAAACTAATTAAGAACTACTGTGAGTATAAAATTCGCAATATAACTACCATGTGCTTGACTTGCTTGCATCTCTGCCTTGAAATCAATACGAGTATCTTCACCCAAATCATCAATTGAATAATCTCCGGTATTTGAATTTCTCCTAACTATTTCTTGATCTTGATCAGAAAATCCAACCCAACATTTACCGATTGATTCATTAGATCCTGCTCCTCCGCACGTACTATTGTCATGATGAAATTTGGAATTAGAATTCCCACCAGCATTAAAAACAGAAAATCCAAATTGAGATGAAGAACTAGAGACCCAATCATAATCAGCTCCGGATCCCTGATCTGCTGGAACATAATCTGCAAAATAATTTTCCCCTGATTTTAAAGCAGGCGATGTACTAGCTCTTATTCGCAAACTATATCCATAATATGAATTAGTTTTTATATTCCAAGTACTGCTAGCTTCTGAAACAGGTATTAAAGACTGAATGTCTGGTAATTGAATATGGTTATTTGTTGCTGAAAAAGCAATATAATCTTCACTCTCTATACTTTTATACCCCGCCTCTTCTATATAATTTAAACTCTCAGAAACACCAACTATATTTTCACCAACCGTATCCTTTGCTCTATAATTTTCTGAAGAACTCTCATCAAGACCACCGAGATTAATAGAATCAACTTCAATAGTATATTTATTACTTTGCATTGCCCAAATTAAAACAGGTGACAAAAAAAATAAACTTAATATAAAAAAATAATAAAAATTTTTTTCTTTCCATCTCATAAAATAAAAAATATTACTAACTAACTCTATAAACAAAAAATTTTCAAAAAATCTAAGACTATTATCAATTTTTATTTAAAAAAAAGTAAATAAAAATACAAATAGGACCTTATAAAAACAAGAAAAATAAATCCATTTATACCAGAAATGACACCAATACAGTGTCATTTCTATTTGAAAAAATTATTTTATTATTTCTTATTTTATTTCTTTCTTTTGAATTCAAAAGTTCTACCAAACCACCAAATAAATATAGAAATAGATAAAATAATAGCCAATATACTTAATACAGTTTTTATAGGAATAATCCAAAAACTAACTTTTGCGGTATCGATTTTACCCTCATAACCACGATTTAAATTTAAATGAGCAGTATATTTACCTATAGCCAAATCTTTTTTCCACGCAACACTTCTTGATCTTAAAAAACCAGGCATCACAAACCATGGATTTACTTCTATTTCATCTACTTTTTTTCCTAAAAAATTTCTAATTTCGATCACACCATGAGGGCTTAAATATATAGTTCCAGTATTGTCATAAGTCATATTAAAATTTACTGGAGCTTCCTTATAAAAATTTTTATCTGTATCAAATGTTTTAATTCTTCCATCTGTTTCTATATCTCCTTTAACTCGAATAAAAAATAAAACACCAATTCGTGATACAACACTTATTTGACTATTTATCCCTTCTTTGCCTGCTTCTTTTTCCTCTAATGATCTTGCGTTAATTAAAACAGATCCATATAAACCCCCTGGTTGAGCATCTTCTGGAATTTTGATTTCAATAGGCAAAGACGCTCTTTCTCCATGAGCTAATTGAAAATTCATTACTTCTGGATGTAGATAATTACGTAATGAGTATGGCCCCTTCTCATCTCCTAATAAACGAGTAACAGACTTATTATCTCCAGTAAAATCTTCGATATCAACAATCATTTCCATTGATTTGCCCATCCTATTTGATACTTTTATTTCTCTAGTTATAGACTCACCTGGCTCCAAAACTAATTCAACTTTAGCTGGACCCATAATCCAATCATTTTTAACTGGCATATTTTTATAATGAACTATACCAAGAGCTTGTGCTGATTGAACAAAAAAACAAAAACTGAAAAAAAATACAAAAAGTCTTATAAACATAATTTTAAAAAATAATACAAATTAAATTTGCTTTGTGAGATTACTAATTTTTGTTAATAATCTCACAAAGCAAAGAAATAAAATATTTCTTTGCTTAAACGAATAAATATTATTTTGTAGTAGCTGTAACTTGTAAACTAGCAGTATAATTACCATCCTGCATGACAACTGTATTTTCTTTCTCAGCAGCAAAACATATTTTGAAATCAAAAGCACCATCTCCATAACCTGCAGTAGTGCCTGTTGAATCAACCATAGCTAGAGAAGCAGAATTAGAAAGACCAACATACTTTAAACTTCCTGGAACACTAGTTAATCCACACTCTTCTCCTGCTGCTCCGCCTGTACCCCAAGTTGTTGCATTAATTTCACTACCTGGGGAAGATTCTGTATTTGCTACTGAAACACCAAAAGCTGTATTACCAGCAGAAGGAGATGACCAAATAGCAGGAGTATCAGTAGCTATATCAGTAAAGCCATTAGAAGCATCTAGAGCTAAAACATCTGGGTAAGTTCCTAATGATTTAATGCTAAAAGTAGCACCATTTACATCACTATGTTCAATACTACAAGTAGAACTGCCTACCGACACATCTGCACCAGCACCCAATTCACTCATTGTAACATCAGAACATCCAGTAGTAATATCAGAGATAACAGCCAGACTAACAGCTAAATTGTCATCAAATGCTGAACTTACTTCAGGTTCAAAAACACTAAAAGCTCCTAAAAATAGAAAACTTAGAACTAATGTTAAAGATAAAATTTTCTTCATATTTTTTGACTTATAAAATATTAATAATTTCCTAGGGTAATTACTAATATTAAATTTTTTTAAAAAAGTTACTTTAATTTAGCTCGACCTTGAAAAAATTAATTTATTATTGAAAAAATAAATTAATTTACTAAATTATTTAATTATTTTAAAAAAAATAATTAATTCGTATAAGATTATAGAAAAATTGGAAAAATGTCAAATTATTTGACTTATGTTAAATTTTATTGTGTACTTTTTTTAACAAATATATCTAACAAAATTAATTATATTAAAAAATATAAAGACTTTTTTGTCACTAGAAAAAATTGCTTTATCTGTTAAAAAAAATAAATAAAACAAATTAATAAAAATTTTTCAATCTTTCAACGGCTGTTTTTACTTCTTCTTTTGTAGGGACCAAAGCAAAACGTACGAAATTTTCACCAGGATTTTGACCTAAAAAGTCATCTTGAGAAATCCAAGCACCAGGAGTGCAAACTATAGCTAAATCTTTTTCTAATAATTTTTTGGCAAACTCTACGCCTGTCATGCCTTGGGGCGCTTTTTGCCATATATAAAATGTAGCATCAGGTTCTCTCACATCAAAATCAACCGCTCGAAAACCATCCAATAAAATCTCCTTTTTTTCTCGATACTCATCTCGCATAGATTGCACATGATTATCATCCCGCAGAGCTGCTATAGCTGCATCTTGAGCACAATCAATAATTCCAGAATCAATATTGGATTTCAATCTACCAAAAAGTTGAACTAACTTCTCATCTCCAGCTACAAATCCAATACGATAATTTGTCATATTGTTTCTTTTTGATAAAGAATAAAAAGTAATAATATTTTCTCGAGCTACTTCTAAAATAGAATGCGGTTTTTTATCAAAATAAAGATCAATATAACACCCCTCATCTGCTGCTATTATTATATCATTTTGAGAAGCCCAAGTATAAAAATCTTTATACCAATCTAAACTTGGAGATGCTCCTGTTGGTGAATTTGGATACTGTATCCAAATAATTTTTGCTTTTCTTACAATGTCTTCAGGAATTGCTTGATAGTCAATCAAAAAATTATTTTCTTCTTTTAAAGGAACATAGAATGGAGTAGCACCCGCAAAAATAGTACCATTTTTCATAGAAGGATATCCTGGAGTTGGAACTATAGCTATATCTCCAGGATTTAAATGACAAAAAGCATAATGAAAAACAGCCTCTTTGCTTCCATTAGTAATACCTATTTCAGTTTTAGAATCTAATTCAACTTGAAAATTTTTTTTCAGATAATCAGCACAAGCCTGCAAATAGTCTTGATTTCCAAAATCAGCTGGATAACCAGCTTTTGATTTTTCCTGTAAAGATTTTTGAGCTGCTTGAATGACAAAATCTGGTGTTGGTGAACTAGGATCACCAATACCAAAATCAATAACTGAAATTCCTTGTTCTCTCAAATTATTAGCTAATTTTCTTAATTCTAAAAAAGGGTAGGGTGGTGTGTTTGATAATGGTTTTGATACATGCATATTTTTGATGAAATATATTTCAATAAATTCAAATTTTACTGAAATAATATAATTTTAATAAAATAATTTAAAAAAACAAAAAATACCTTTATTTCTAAAAAATATAAAAATAAATTATAAAAAACTTTAGAGACTAGATAAAACAATTTGATTTAAAAGAAAAAATTTATCGACGAATTCCTCTTTCATCAACCAAGTTTTATAGTTTTGATATTTTTGATAATCAATAATATCAATTTCTTTTTTAAATCCATTTTTGGTATAAGAATGAGTATAATGACATAAGTATTTAATGTTCTTTCCATTTCTAGCCAAATGAAATAATTTCTTTATCTTCTCTATTTTTTTCATCTCATATTCTTCGTACTCTGAAACTAAAAAAAGAACGATTGACTGACCCTGATAATTTTTGATAATAAGATCTGCTTTATGGTCACCATGACTCGGTTTAACAACACTCATTGGATATTGATATTTATCAACCAAAACAACGCATAATTGTGCAATTATCTTTTCTTTTTCACTAAATCCATAAGGTTGCCCTGAATTAATTTGCCCTAAAAAACTATTTTCTAAAAAAAAATCATGTTCATTTTCAAAACGAATTACTTCTGTAGGTATGTCTGAATATTTATACATATTTTAAATTTAATTTTTAAATATTACACATTGAGTTTATAGTAATCCAGCATCTTTCATACTAAAAAAATTATTTTTCGTAACAATCACATGATCTATAATATTAATTCCTAAAATTTGGCCAGCCTTCACCAATCTTTTAGTAATTTTTATATCGATATCTGTAGGATTGCATTCACCTAGAGGATGATTATGAGCAATAATAATTTGTGATGCTACATTTCGAATAGCTGCTTCAAAAATCTCTCGAGGATGAATAACCAATTCATTTAAAGTTCCAATACTAATAATTTCTTTTTTTATTTCTTGTCTCCTAATATCAAGATAAAAAACAACAAAATATTCTTTTTTCTTAAAACGAATTTCTCGTAACTCTTGAAAAACATCTTTGGGAGATATATATAGAGTTGCCTGTTTTTTCAATAAGATTCGTTTTGATAATTCAATAAATGATATAATTTCTCCTGCTTTCACAAAGCCAATACCATTGAAACTAGTTAATTTTTTTAAATTGATATTTTCTAAATTTTCTAAACCTATTTCTCTGAGCAATCTTTTAGATAAATTTAAAACATTTTCTTTTTTACTTCCTGTCTTCAAAATAATTGCTAGAAGTTCAGCATTTGATAATTTTTCTACTCCATATTTAACAAGCTTCTCTCGAGGACGATCTACTATCGGAATATCTTTTATGGTCTGTTTAACTTTCATAAAAAATTATTAAATAATTATAAATATGACTAAATTATACCATTAATAAAATCATACTAAAATTAAGAAATTATGAAAGAAAGCACTATGTAAAAAATGATCTAAAAAAATTATCCATTTTGATATTTTTTCCAAATTTTTATTAATTCCTCTTTGTTTTCCCTCAACATAGTTGTCATTGGAAGTCTGAATATTTCTTCACAATAACCTAAGTGAGCCATTAAAGTTTTGATTGGTTGAGGATTAGTTTCAATAAAACAAACTTGAGCTAATGACAATAACTGCTTATGCTCAGATTCGGCTTCTGCCCATTTCCCCTGTAAACAGAAATCAATCATTTTCTTCTCTTGTTTTGGTAATAAATTTGATAAAACCGAAATTGCACCATCTCCACCTAACTTTATAAAGTTAGGT
>Ga0272440_1003732_pt1 | contig 11233 bp, 6 predicted proteins | sample SSMMMBAug17_FD_192440 | JGI IMG/M metagenome (GOLD analysis project Ga0272440, IMG submission 192440) | Marine sediment archaeal communities from Little Sippewissett salt marsh, Falmouth, MA, United States - SSM-MMB-Aug17 | ecosystem: Environmental > Aquatic > Marine > Wetlands > Sediment ... | reverse complement strand
GATACCATGCGCATTTTTTGTTTGTTTGCAGCACCGCCGGAACGAGATTTGGAGTGGAGTGAGCAGGGCGTTGAAGGCGGCTATCGTTTTCTCAATCGTCTATGGCGAGCTGTTGAAATGAACCTGTACACGTTGACCCAGGCAACTCCTTTTGATGGCAATATGAATGATTTAGCCCCAAATCTCAAGCAATTGTACCAAAAAAGCCATGAAACCATCAAGAAAGTTACGCTGGATATTGAGAATCGATTTCATTTTAACACTGCAATCAGTGCGGTAATGGAATTATTGAATGAGATTTTTGCCTACACTGAAACAGATGCTGCGCATTATCCATCTGTGCTAAAGTTTGCGATAGAGAACGCCATTTTGTTGCTCTCCCCCATTGTTCCACATATTTGTGAAGAATTATGGACATCAATTGGTCATGCGCCGGGGATAATTAATGAATCCTGGCCGTCATATCAAGAAGATGCATTAAAAAAGGACACAATGTTAATTGTTGTTCAGGTTAATGGTAAACTTCGCGGAAAAATCGAAATACCGGTTGACATGCCTGATAATGAAATTAAGAACATGGCGATGGATTTGCCAAAAGTTCAAAAATTTATTGATGGCAAACCCATTCGGAAAGTTATCCTTGTAAAAAATAAACTAGTGAACGTGGTGGTATAATGCAAGGAAAACTTTGTCTCTGTTTGATTATATTGCTTCTGTTTTTTTGTTCCTGCGGATATCGATTTTCTGGTGGTGAAGGCGTGTTGAGTGGCAAGGTTCAATCTGTATCAGTACAGATATTTGAAAATAAAAGCAGATGGTCTAATCTGGATGTTATTTTGACCAATGATATTGTCGCAAAATTACGTCAGTCTCGGTCGGTCAATTTAATTCCCAAAAAATTGGAATACGTGCTAAGTGGGACGATTGAGCGTGTGCGGGTGGATACGCTCAGTCGTTCATCAGATGGCACACCTCAGGAAAAATATGTAGAAATAACACTTTCTGCATATATTGTAGATCGTCAAGATAAAAAGATCTGGCAAACTTTAGTTACAGATCGTGAGGCTTTTTTTCCCGCCCAAAACCACGCATTAACCTTGCATGCTCAGAATATTGCAATGGATCAAATATCTGAACGTTTGGCTGATCGAATCATGAATGAGCTTGGACAAGGATTTTAATTTCATTATCATTTTATTCATTCTTTTTTCTTAGGAAAGCTCTGAAAATAAGTTCCCCTTTATAAAAATGTTCATCGGGGTTTTTGTTCTGTAGAGACGTAGCATGCTACGTCTCTACGATGCTAAACGATTATACGTTCAAGATAAATGGGAAACTTATTTTTCGAGCATTCCTTAATAGATCCATTCTTTTAATCTGATTCCTGAAAAGAAATATCTAGAGACTCCAGTCTCATCATGGGGCTTTATAACGCCCTTCTCCCTTATTCAAAAAATCATTTCCAGTTATTACAACCTATATTATATCTTTCATGGCATTTTTTTTGCATTTTTATGATATTCAAACAATCCCCCCCTGATAATACAACATCATTGTAAATAAACACCATATAATTACAAGGGGTTAAAAGGTAGTTCTACAAATATAATGACTTATGACTGTAGAACGTATAAAATTTAGGAAAATACCATGGCAAAAGCAAAGTTAATATCTGTTTCATGCCCCAAATGTGGGAAGACCTATCGGATATATCAGGAGAACCAGGGGCGAAGAGGTATTTGTAAGAAATGTGGTAGTAGTTTTTCCATGATGCAACAGGTAAACAAGCCATTAAAGAGAAAGAGTCAAAAATTAAAACCTGTTTTGCGCTCTGCGCCTCCGACTGAGTCTCAATCAAAAGTCAAACAAGCTATTCAGAAATCGGCTCAAAAGCCTGATGCCGAAAATAAAGAAATTATTGAAAAAGCAGAGGTAAAACCGGCAGAAAAAGCAGAAATAAAAAAAACAAAAAGAGAAGTAATTAATCAGTCGAAATCGTTGTCAAAAACCGAATCCATTGGTATCGCAAAAAAAGATCTTAATATCTTGAATGAACAGATTAAATTGCTTAGTAGTGATGGTATGAAAGCCTATCTTGTTGAAAAAAGCAGAATGGATAATGATGTAACGATTGCTGATCTTAAAAAGTTTTTAGAGCGTGAAAAAATTGTTTATGGCCTGATTGAAGATCAAGAACTCCAAAAATTTATTGATAATCGATTGAATCGAATCAAGCCTTTTTTGGTTGCCAGGGGGAGTGAGCCTACAGAACCTGAACATGGTAGAGTTAAGTATTATTTTGATACAAATCCATTAAAAAACATTGACCCCAACCTTGCTGAAAAGGATGAACGTATCGACTTTAAAGAGCGTGGCGAAATGCCATACGTTGAAAAGGGCGCCTTAATTGCCGAACGAGTTCCTGGAATACCTGGTAAGAATGGTAAAGATGTTTATGGAAAGCGAATTGAAGCCAAAAAAGCACGTCATGTCACGTTGCGATGTGGAAATGGGGCCTTACTCAGTGAAGATAAACGTATGATATATTCCAGAATTAGCGGGATGCCTGTTTCAACAAGTGGTCGCAATGAACGTGTTGATGTGTTGGCACAGTATTACATCAAGGGTGATGTCAATATGAAAACCGGTAATATTCGATTCAATGGACCGGTCGTTGTGAAAGGTACTGTGCAGAGTGGATTTAAAGTACGTTGTGCCAGCCTTGAAGCAAAGGAATTATTTCGGGCTGATGTTCGGGTTGATAATGATATAACCATTGAGGGAGGGGTTGTTGGTTCGAAAATCGTTTGTATGGGCTCATTTAAGGCAAAATTTGTAAAAGGCTCTTCTGTAAAATGTGAGTCGGATGTCGTTGTCAGTAATGGTATCGTTGATTCACAAATTGAAACACGTAACAATTGTATTGTAGAAAACAATAAGATATTAACCTCTGACATTATGGCGTTAAAAAATATCGTTACCATGCATCTGGGCTCGAAAACCTCCCCCGGTTGTCGATTGACTATCGGAAAAGATCCGGTGCTTGTCACAAAAATGGAGCAACTAAAAAACGAAAACGCGAAAATGGAAGAAGAACTGACTTCAATAAAAGATGATTTAGATATTGAAAGTATTGATGAAATAAGAAATGAATATCAATCTATTCAGAAAAAAATTGAAGATCTAAAGCCGACCCTGTTAGAAGCCAGTTCAATTACAAAAAATCTGATCCAGCATTATAAAAAAATAAGAAAAAGTAATAATACTGAAAGTCTACCCAAAATAGTGAAAACGATAAAAGCCTTTTCAATGAAAATTGGTCCGGCAAAACAGGAATTGAATTCATTGACCACAGAACAGAATTCAGTGAAAGAATCACTCGATCTAATTCAGCGTTTTTTAGAGAAAATAGAACAAAACACGTCTGAAATTCAAGAAATTAATCGTCAAATTCAGACATCTGATCACTCTGCTAAAGTAATGGTTCGGGGGGATGTTTATCAAGGAACAATCATTGAGGGAGTTAGCGCCAGTATAGAAATTTTTGATAAGCAATCATTTGTTATGTTTGAAGAAGTTCTTATCTATGATGAAAATAATTTACCTGAAAGACAAATAGATATCAAACCACTTGAAAAAAATTAAAATCATTGGAATAATAACAATTTTAATCAAAAAGTTAAATCAGTTTGACAGATTTTGATAATTGTCTGGCCTGTGAGAGATAAAATCTTTTTTGGCCTTGATCATTGTTGCTGGCATTTTTTTATTTTGTTCTTGATTCATCCCAAATAAATTAATCAAGAACACTATTATCAATTCGCCAAAACAATTACCAAGGCCATCTATAAAGAATCAGAAACCTATTGATTGGCAGATTGTCTGAGCGCCTCACTTTTTTTCATTGCAGCTTGTGATTCTTCCTCACTACCAATTTGTTTATAAAATGAACTCAAGCTTGCCCAAATATTTGGATTTTTTGGCTCCAATTCAATTGCCTTTGTCATGAATGTTGCCGCTTCATTGATATGACCGCACGCGCTATAGACATCAGCAATATTCATCAATGCATTCACATTTTTGGGATCAATTTCAAGTGCTTTTAAAAAAAATGTTTCCGCAGATTCTGCATTTCCCAGGGCGTAGGAAACGACACCCAAATTGTTATATGCATCTGTGTTATTTGGATCACTTGCCAAAACTTCCTCAAAACATTGGATAGCTTCCTCAACCTTTCCTTCATTAAAAAGCGTTTCACCCTTAGCCAATTGGTCTTTACGTTCAAAAACGCAAGGATCATTACCTTTTGGCACACATCCTTTTGATTTCAATTTCGCCTCCACAATTTGTTTATCTGGTGCATTCATAAATCCATTGGCCAGATATAATGATTTATAAGAAACATTGCAGACAGGATCTTCAGGACAGTCAATTTCTGTATATGGAAGGATAAAAGCATCCCATTGGGTTTGAACAGCTTTATCACTCGTGATAACACTCATGCTACGAAGTTTCAGGTCTTTTAAAAAATCGGTGTAATACTCATGAGATTTTATTTCATCATGCCAAACACTAAATTTCATGCCCGGAAATTGATTGAGATTTCCAATCGTTCTGGATTCTACACCTGTCCAGAATAAAACAGTAGCAGAAAAGTTCTCAGTGTATAATTCTTGTATAAAATTGATCAACGCAGAATTATCTGTTATTGACTGAGAAGTTGAACTTTGGGAAACATTCATCGAGGTTGATTGTTGCTCCTTGGCTTCCCAGAAAGGTTGTTGATTACTTTCAAAAGATTGATTATTTGCTGGAATATTATCTGTCGATTGTTCTTGCTCAAAACGTTTAAGCAATTCGCGTGTTGCTTTGAAAGGGTCGTCATCTGTTTGAGTCTGCTGTGGTGAACTCATCTGAGGTGAACTCATCTGAGGTGCTTCTTTTGGTATTTCATTCGTTTGGGCAGAAACGTTCTGCTGAACAGGCGCGAGCAGTTTGGATTGAAAAGCAGCAATTTGTGCAGCATCTGTAGAGATGGCTTTGTTGATATAATCTATGGCCAGATCATTTTTGCCTTGTTTTTGTAGTATAAGTCCGAATAGATATTGTGCATTCGCACTGCCTGGATTTGCCTGTAGAAAACTTTTGCACTCGGCCTCAGCGCGATCGAATTGATTCTGTTGATAGGCCATAATGGCCGAATCCAACGATGCATTGATATTGACCGGATTATTATCAAAATTCATATAATCTCCTTTATGATAAAATAAAATTGTTCAGGTTTGACTTATTTATTTTATAAAAATTTTTTGTGATGGTATTTTTTTATAAAACTGATTTAATAATATAATGAAATATTATTCGGCTTTTTTTCGGTTATCTTTAGAAACCATATATTTTACATTGACTTCCATACAATAATTCATTAAACATATTTGCTTAGGAATACTCGAAAAATAAGTTCCCCATTTATCTTGAACGTATAATCGTTTGGCACGTAGAGACGTAGCATGCTACGTCTCTACAGAACAAAAACCCCGATGAACATTATTTTAAAATGGGGAACTTATTTTCAGAGCATTCCTTAAAAGAATTAAAGGAATTTTTAACGTTACAGGATGAAAAACTTAGTCAACTATAACAATCAAAAAATTACAGTCCAACTGCTTCATAATTTGCTTTATAGTTATTCCATGCTTTTGTTTATGAGAAATAAGTGGGTTGGATTTGTGTTATTTGTCATCACACTTTTGAATCCCAATCTGGCATTTTCAGGCGTCATTTCATGGGGAACGACACTTGTTTTTGCGCACGTCATTGGCATTCGCCAACAAAATCTGGTCCACTCAATATACACCTATAATTCTTTAATCGTGGGCTTTTCCATTGGTTTTTTATTTAAAATTTCCTTTTTATCAGTAATGATGACAGTTGGAACATCTGTTCTCACTGTTATGCTAAGCTATGCATTGTATACGTTTCTCACACAACAATTTAAATTACCTGTGTTAAACATTCCCTTTTTTTTAGTCAGCACAATAATATATCTTGCATCAGCACGTTACAGTTCCTTATTTGTGGACTCTTTTTATTCATTTGAAGGATTAAACATTCAACAGTTGCCCTTGTTTTTGCAAGGCCTGTTCAAGACAACCGGCACACTCTTGTTTATGCCTTATGATCTGCCAGGATTGCTCATATTGATTGTTCTTGCATTTAACTCGCTTATATCCTTCTCTATTTTAGTCGTTTCGTATTATACAGGAACGTGCTGTCTGGCTTTATTAAAAGGAAGTTTCAGTCACGCGTTCTCCAATCTGTCTGCATTCAATTTTATATTAACAGGAATCGCTTTGGGAGGTATATTCTTGATTCCTTCCCGACGTAGTTATTTTATGGCCATTACAGGTGTATTTGTTTCAGTATTTATTCTGGATGCCGTCTCTGTTGTGTGGTCACTCTTTCGGATTCCGGTTTTCACATTGCCATTCAATGCGGTCGTCTTGTTGTTTATATATGTTCTCAGGCAAATAGGATTTCCCTATATGAATGATTACATTCAGGATATTCCTGAAAAGTCCCTCTCGTATTATTTAAATTACTCCCTTCGCTTTGATCGGTACACGCCTCAGCCTTTTCTGCCATTTTTAGGCACATGGACTGTTTATCAAAGCTTTGATGATCAATGGACGCACACTGGCAACTGGAAATATGCCTATGATTTTGTTATCACTGATGAAAAAAATGAAACTTATCAAAATCAAGGGTTAATTTTATCAGATTATTATTGTTTTGGCAAACCAGTTCTTTCACCAGTGGAAGGCACTGTTGTAGAAATGTTTACAGGATTGAAAGATTGCCCGATTGGTGAAGTAGATAAAAATCATAATTGGGGAAATTATATTATAATATACTGCATATTTGGGTATTACGTTGAAATATCGCATTTTCAGGAAAAATCAATTAAAGTGAAAATTGGCGATTCAGTTAAACCGGGCACTGTACTGGGAAATTGCGGCAATTCCGGTTATTCTCCACAGCCACATATTCATATTCAAGTTCAGCATTGGCCGCATTTGGGATCAATTACAACACCTTTTTATTTTAGCAACTGTATCTCTCAAAATCGTACAATATGTCATTCGGATGTGTTTGAAAAAGGGATGCAGGTTGAACCTCTGACCTTTTCCAGAAAACGAAATCAAATACTTAGTTTTATATTGGATGACAGATTTTCATTTAAACTGATAATTGATGACAAGGAAGTGGATACAATTCATATGATTGTTCGAATGGATATTGATGGTTCCTATTTCTTCCATATTGAAGATTCAGATGATCGCTTATATTTTGGTATTGAGCAACAACGTTTTATATGCTATCGTTTCATTGGTAGAAAGAATTCACCATTGACATATATTTTTGCAGCTTTGCCCATTCTTCCAATTACAATTCAAAGGGATATCCAATGGTCAAGCATTATACCGGGAAATATTTTGGGGACAGAGGGCCGGGTGCAATCTTTAATTCAATCTTTAGATCATCAAAGGAATCAAGTAAAAGGGGAATATTCTTTTACACATGACAATCAGTGCGTATCAGGTTGCATAATGTTCAAGAAACAAGCGGTTAAAACGCTGTTAACATTTCATGAATCAAAAGGATTTCATGACGTGCAAGTTCAATTTCCCAAAAAAAATGTGTCATTGGTACGAATCCATTCGCATGAATTGATTTAGGAAAGATCTGGAGATAAGTTCCCCTTTTTAAAAAATGTTCATCGGGGTTTTTGTCGTGTAGAGACATAGCATGCTACGTCTCTACGTGCCCAACTATTATACGTTTAAGATAAATGGTTGTGTAGAGACGTATCATGCTACGTCTCTACACGACATTTACCTTAAAACGAACAATATCAATAAATGGGGAAGTTATTTTCAGAAATTTCCTAAATAATTTTACTTTAAGGAGCTAAAATGAAAATAGAAAAAAAAATAATCCAGGAACTGGGGCAACTGACAGTTCTTGATAATGAAAACAAAGCCATCCCGCTGGCTTCCCTATGGGAAAACCAAAAGACTGTTCTGATTTTTGTCAGGCATTTTGGATGAATGATTTGTCGCCGCCAGGTGGTGGATATTCAAGAACAGATGGACACATTTAACCAATTTAATGTGCGCATTGTTGTCATTGGTAATGGGTTTCCAAACTTTATTGAAGGTTTCCGAAATGATACAGGGTATTCAGGCGATCTGTATACAGATCCATCCCTGAAATCATATCAATTGCTCAATTTTAAAAACAGCGTCAAATCCTTGTTAGGTTTTAAGACAATTAAATCCGCTGTGCACGCCCTGTCAACAGGTTACCTGCAAAAAGGAATTCAGGGCGATGCCCTACAACAGGGCGGTGTTGTTGTGATTGATTCTGCTGGAGAGCCTGTATACTTTTATGCAAATTCTGAAGCCGGAGATCATGCACCTTTAAATGATATCATTCAGGCATGTAACATAAGTGTGTGAGGGCGCATTCCAAAAAATGATGAGCAAATTGTATTCACAGGCTATTTTGGTTACACTCATCAATTTTATCGCAAACACGATCAGTATTGGAACGCAGAATCAGAATTTTGAACCAGGATAATACATGATAGCATCCGACACCCTTTACATATTTTCTATTACATTGACATATGCAGATTCAAGAGAATGCATGAAACGTTTTGAGTTGCCAATTGTCAAGTTTATTTCATTCCTAAGATTCTTTCTTATATCCATGAGTTGTTGCGTATCCTTTGATAAATTTATTGCAATCTGGATATATTCATTATGCGTTTTTGCAATCCATTCTTCATGTCCAAGGTTGGAAAGAATACTAACTCCTACACGCCCTGCGTAAGTCTTTCCTTCTAAACAAATGACAGGAACGCCCATCCAAAGTGCATGACATGACGTACAGGAACCATTATCAGGAAATGTGTCGAGAGCGATATCAATTTCTTTGTAAAGATTCAAATGTTCTTTCATTGATGAGAAGGGGACAAGTTTTATTCTTTCTCTTTTTATATTCTTGTCTAAAAAAAATTTGTAAATTATCTCTTTGAATGCTTCTTCGTTAAAAGGCTTTGACTGAATAATCAAATGCGCATAAGGAATATTGTATAAAATATTTCTCCAAAGCCCCAGTACAGTTTTGTTAATCCTTTCAAAAGAGGTTAATGCGCCAAATGTAATATATTTGTTCTGTCGCTTCGGCAATTGTGATACAGTATTCCCTGACCATTTTGGTGGAGAATAGCATACATGACAACATGAAAGCCGCAAGAGTTGCTCAGAATGTAAATGTTCAGTTGTTCCAGGGGGATCTGCCCATTGATCTGTAATTTTATAGTCAATGGCTTTAAGTCCAGTTGTATTTTTAAAACCGACATAGGTCATTTGAATCGGAGCAACTTTTTGTTTAAAAATTGTTAGGCGATTATCAAGTGACCGTCCTGCTAAATCAATTAAAATATCTATTTTGTTCTTTTTTATTAATTTGATAATTTCTTCATCACACATACTGGCAGTATTGTACCAATTATCAGGAAGTGTAGAGAAATATTCGGTTATTTTATCAGGCATTTGTGTGTCATTATAGCACACAACTTTAAATTTTTCCTTATTATAATGTTTAATGAGAGTTTCAACATAAAATGCCATCGGATGAAGTCTGAAATCAGGAGATAAATACCCTATACAAATTTTTTCAGAACGATTATAATTCAAGCCTAAACCCGCATCAATTTTTTGGTTATCTTTTTCGCTTAATCGATTATATTCGCTTGCAATAAACTCAGGTGATAAATCAGGATGAAAATTTAAGGTTGTCAGATAGGCGTTTTGAGCTTGCCTGTGATCAGGCTTAATCTGAATAGCTGTTCTATAGTGAATCATCGCTTTTTCTATTTCAGCAATATTAGCGTATGCACAAGCAATTGCTTTGTTCGCCTCAAAACTCAATGGATTTCTCTTAATAGCAGCCTGATAATATGAGAGTGCGTTCACGTATTTATATGCTTTATTAAAAATAAGCCCAATATTGTAATATGGCTCTGATGCCTCAGGGTCGATTAAAATTGCTTTTTGATATTGTTTGCATGCATTCTCCAGTTGTCCAATTTTTTGTAGTACCAACCCAAGATCTAAATGAGCATTATACATTAAGGGATTGATTTGTATTGCAAGTTTAAAGTTTTCAATGGCTAAAGGATAATCCTGTAATTTAACATAGCAATTGGCAATATAATAGTAAATATCAGCATTTTTCTTTTCTAGCGCCAGTGCTTTCTGGAAATGATGTATGGCGTTATTAAATTGTTTTTGCTTATAGAAGATATTTCCTAAATTAATATGGTATAAATAATAATTCGGAAAGAGTTCAATCGCTTTTGTGATCAGTTTAATGCCAGCGTCAAATTTTTTCAGTTCACAATAAACAAGCCCAAGAAAATGTAACGCATCAGTATTCTCAGGCTCCATATCAAGCACTGTTTGATATAACGCTATTGATTGCTCATACTGACCATCTTTATGCTTTTGAATCGCTTCGGATAAAATTTCTGAAATATTTGTTTTCATAATATTTAACGCGCTCCATTCACTTTAATACAGGTGAATCCCTAAAAAAGTCGGACATATTTTGTATCTAATCAAAAACCTGAACGAAACCGATGGTTCATAATTATAACATAAATTTCATTGCCTTTATCAGATGTGAATAGGATTGTTTCTTAACATAGAAAAAGTTGTTGTCAACAATAAAAGAGTTCTTATTGACTGGAATGAAATAAAATGTTGAGCAAACACAAAATGAACGGAAAAAGGACGCTAAAGCGCCCTCAATACCATAAAGGAATCATCGAAAAATAAGTTCCCCATTTATCTTAAACGTATAATAGTTTGGCACGTAGAGACGTAGCATGCTACGTCTCTACAGAACAAAAACCCCGATGAACATTTTTTAAAATGGGGAACTTGTTTTCATATAATTCCTAAGCAAATTATCAATAAATTTGGTTGATCTTTTCAATATGGATAAAATTTGCCTGCAACCAATTCAGGGGCACATTCCAAAAAAGTCGGACATTCATTGATGATCATTGAAAAATGATATATTTCGGCAATCCAAGAACAGCGTAGGGCTAAAGCCCAACGCTGAATGGAAAAAGGACGCTAAAGCGCCCTCAATACCA